>Ga0154636_1225_pt3 | contig 8533 bp, 8 predicted proteins | sample Rifle2008BG13ft_FD_116065 | JGI IMG/M metagenome (GOLD analysis project Ga0154636, IMG submission 116065) | Planctomycetes bacterium RBG_13_60_9 | reverse complement strand
ATACCGGAGATACGCAACAGGATGCCCTTGTGGCCAAGATCTCTTCTGAGGGTACCTGTGTGTGGATTCGACAGTTCGGAGGTGCACAGTCTGACGGCGCCTGCCGGGTCCGGCTGGATCGGAACGGCAACTGCTATGTGGCCGGGAATACGACCTGCCGCATAGTCAGCGATAAGAGCAATGGCCGCGGCGTCGCCATAGAGGACTATATGAGTGAATGTCCCTTTGTGGCCAAGTTGGATGCAAAGGGCCAACTGCTCTGGTTCAATCAAGTCAGTGAGTCTTATGCGAACACCGGACTGGGTGTGGGCGTGGATCCCAACGGAACCGTCGCTCTGGTGGGCAAGCCTGGATACCTCGCCACCTTTGACGCCCATGGGGTCCTCCTTGAAATATATCCCCTGGAGCATCGATTCGAAAGTCTTATGAGTGCCTGTGCCGATGACCTTGGGCACGTATACCTGGTCGGAAGGGAAAGTGGTTGGTGGTCAACGGTCATTCAATACAACCTCAAGGGCCAGGAGTGTTGGTCGCGCCGTTTTCAGGACAACGGTTGGTCTAATACAAAGTCCATGGTTCTCTGCCTGGATGGATCACACGATATGGTCACCGTTGGATGTCAAGGGGGACCGTCCGGGGGGGCGAGTTGTCAGACCTTTTTGCGGCGTTACTCGCCATCCGGGGACCTGGTGTCGATTTTCGGTTCCCCGGAGGGCTACTGTGGTGCGACCGCCGGGGCTGGTAGTCTCCATGGCGCCTATGCCATATCGTGTCTCCAGGGTACCGGTGACGTAACGAATATGTTCAACGTGCAAAGTCCGTTGATGATCGCCGCCTCGCAATACCTGGAAGCAGAAAGTGCTGATTTCCACGGGGCTTCGATAGAGACCACTCAAGCCGACTATTCAGGACAGGGTTATATTCACCTGTCTGGTGATGACTGCTCGGTAGAGTGGAAAACCGATGTCCGGAAAGCGGGGATCATGACCGCTTATATGCGATATATGAATCTCAACCCGGAATCCGTTTTTGCTGTACCGATACTCAACTACACAGGTGCAGGGAGAAAAAAATCACTATTGAATTCCCCCCCACGGGGGATCCGCGTGCTTGGTCTATTGTCCGTTATGATCTGAATTTACGGTTCGGTGCCAATTCATTCATGATCATTCCGGAGGCTGACACAAGCCAACAAGGCCTCTATATGGACACCCTGGAGATTGTCAAGCCAGGGGGTAATATCGCATTGGGTAAAACCCTGGTGTGCTCAGACGAAGCCCAAGACAATCCCGCAAGTGCTGCACTGGATGGGAAACTGAATACAGCATGGCAGGTTCAGACCTATCCCCAGTGGATCGAAATCGACCTGGGCCATGCGTATCCAATTGATCAAACAGCACTGTTCTGTGAAGGGGCCGGGTCCTGTCAATTCATCATGGAAGCCAAGGCAACCCGCGACGATCCTTACCAACTCCTGGTTGACAACAGCACTAACGCGACGTCGGCGAGCCTTACGAACCCTTTGCAGGACACATTCCCAATCACAGAGGTTCGCTATGTACGATTAACTGTAACAGGAGATGCCCAGCACAGTGTGAGTATCCATGAGGTATGTGTGGGTACCCGTTAGGAGATGTTCTATGAAGCAAAGAAGGAACACCCTATATGGCATTCTGGTCTTGGTTTGGGCTGGATGTCTTCAGGCATTTGCAGAGCCGTTTGCCAAGGGGCCTTACCTGGGACAGACCCCGCCCGGCCCTATCGCTCAGGTCTTTGCCCCCGGCCTGATCTGCTACTCCGGACCACACCAATGGGAAGGCCACGCGACCTTCTCCGCGGATGGCAACACCTTTTGTTTTCAACGAGTCCGCGGGGTTTTCATCACCGAAAACACAGAGCAGGGCTGGACAACTCCCGAGCTCATCAAGAGCATTCCAGCGGATACGTGGTCGCCCTGGTCGGTCTGTCTGTCTCCGGATGCCAGTAGCATCTGCTTCACGAGAGGCTTGTCGAAACCGGGGTCCAAACGCGATCTATATCGCTGCAATCGAACAGCCGATGGATGGTCTGTGCCGCAGGGACTCGGCCCCCCCTTCGACTCCTTGACGGGTGGATTCTCCATGGCAGTGGACCAGAGCATCTACTTCGTCGCCGGCCGAGGGAATTTTCGGGTGGCCCCTTTTGTGGGCAATACCTGGCTTCAGGCTATCAATCTCCCGGTGGATGTGGAGGGCAGTTTGAAAGGCTGCCATCCGGGAATTGCCCCGGATGGGTCCTTTCTGGTCTTCTACTCCATTCGACCGGGAGCACCGGGCGGAACGGAGACGGACCTGTACCTGACCCTGCGGCGGCCGAATGGTACCTGGACCAAACCGCAGAACATGGGGCCTCGAATCAACTCCCGGTACTATGAATACGGCCCGAAAATCTCACCGGACAAAAAGTACCTGTTCTTCAACCGCAGCGGTGGCTGGGATCCAAGGATCTACACCGGGGATATCTACTGGGTGGAACTCAAGGAATATCTCCCCGATCCCCATGACCCGAAGGTAAATCAAACGGCGCACTAACATGCGAAGCACGCAAGGGAGAAGTAACAAGGGACAGGTGAAAAGCAGGAGAAGGGAGCAGGCAGCAGGGGTCGGCAGAGCGATCCTTTCTGCTGTCTGCCATTCGTGGCCCAGATACTTCGCTTCGCTCAGCATGACAAACGTAGAAAGGCCGCCACAGAACGTAGCCGCACACCGGCCCTGGGTCTCTTTTGCCCTTGACGTAGCTACGTTGTGTATGTGCATTATGGATATGATGTTGGCGAAAGGCGACAACATATGAAAGCGAGGAATACGGCAAAAGAATCGCGCGCTGATCGGCAGAAGCTCGCGACTGTACCGGACGCCAAGATCGATACCTCGGACATCCCCGAGTTGGATGAGGACTTCTTCCGTGAGGCGAAGCTCCGCATGCTGAAGGCCAAGCAGTTGGTCTCCTTGCGCCTCGATAGTGACGTCCTGGACTGGCTGAAACGCCAGGGAAAAGGCTACCAGACCAAAATCAACGCCATTTTTCGCGCCTACGTCCAAGCACACCGACGATAAGCTGGGGTCTGGGGCAGGTATCGCCGCCGGAACGCAGGAACAAAGAAAGCCCCTCAGGTGGACGGGGCCTCTTGATTCTTACACCTTGTGGTTGCCTCTTAGCAGGGGACGACGCCAGTCGCGCACGGGCCCTTCTTGCCTTGTCCCACCTGGAACTCGACCTTCTGGCCCTCATCGAGCGACGCGTACCCCTCGGTCCGAATCTCGGAATGATGAACGAACAGATCGTTGCCGCCTTCCTCCGGCGTGATGAACCCGAATCCCTTGTCTGCGTTGAACCATTTCACTGTACCCTTTGCCACGTGTTCTTCTCCTTAGACCCGCTCGGGCCTATAGACTGTTCCCTCTGTCACTGTATAAGGGGTAGACTCCGAGGGAGAAAAGCATACTCCTTTACTAAGCAACCAGTGTATCACCCGTCCGCCAGACTGTCTACAAAATAAATCCACAAAATATAAAATATTCTTGCCGGGCCGCCGCCCTCCGCATGCTCCGCCCCAGACCACTGCCGGCAGCCTCTCGCGGCCATCCTTCGATCTGGTGAGGCGATGTATCTCTTCCGGAGAGACGTTGGCCGGGTAGGACTCGGCCTTTTGCCATGCCTTATGAAAGGAACGTTCGCTTTTCTTCATGTTTGGTCTTCGTCCCTGCCTTATGACGGTTCGTACGCTCGCGCGCTGACTTCGGTCAATTATAGGGGTCCGGACCGCCGCGCCAACACGATGGGCTGCCACGAATCCTGCCAATCGGCTTGTCAGATCGGAGCGGGGGACGCATAATTGCCGGCATTCGACATGGGAAGGTTTCTGGAGCAAGGGCATGGATATCTCGCGTAGAGAGGTTTTGAAGACGTTGGCGGTGGCTGGTGCGGCGGGGCCGGGGGTTGCGCCGGCGGGCCAGAGCGGTGCGAAGGGGGCGACGCGGTTTGGCGTCAGTCAGAAGAGGCTCTTGCTGCGGCACACGTGGACGATCGCGCGGGGATCGAGCGATGTCAAGGACAACGTGTTCGTTCGGATCGAGCGGGATGGTGTGGTGGGCTGGGGCGAGGCGGCTCCGAATGTCCGCTACGGGCAGAACGCCGAGCAGACGATGGCGGCTATCGAGAAGGTGAGGGCCGTCATCGAGGCCGGCGACTGGTTTCAGTATGTGGACCTGCGCGAGAGGTGGGAGGGGGCCATTCCCGATCAGGGTCCTGCACAGGCGGCATTGGATATGGCGGTGCTGGACTGGGTGAGTGGGCGGCTGAATGTCCCTTTGTACCGGCTGCTGGGGCTGGATGCGAGAAGGGCGCCGGTCACGACGTTCTCCATTGGGATCGACACGCCGGAGGTGATCAGGCAAAAGGTCCGGGAGGCGAGGGACTTTGCGGTCTTGAAGATCAAGGTCGGCACGGAGAACGACGCTCAGATCATCGCGGCGGTACGCGATGTGACGGACAAGCCCCTGCGTGTGGATGCCAACGAGGGTTGGCACGACAAGGAGCAGGCCCTGGAGAGGATTCAGGGGCTGCAGCGCGTGGGGGTGGAGTTGATCGAGCAGCCGCTGCCTGCGGCGATGATCGACGAGACCGCGTGGCTGCGCGAGCGCGTGGAGATCCCGATCATCGCGGATGAGGCGGTCAAACGGGCCGGGGACATCCCGCGCCTGGCGGGGGCCTACGACGGGATCAACATCAAGCTCATGAAGTCGGGCGGCCTCCAGGAGGCGATGCGGATGATCCACGTGGCCCGGGCGCTCGGGCTCAAGATCATGCTGGGGTGCATGATCGAGAGCTCTGTGGCCATCTCAGCGGCGGCGCACCTGAGCCCCCTGGTGGATTACGCGGATCTGGATGGGAATCTGCTGATTTCGAATGACCCGTTCGTTGGGGCCACCGTGGAGAATGGCAAGCTGATCCTCAACGACCGGCCCGGCCTCGGGATTCGCGAGCGATCTGAGAGTTGACGGGAAGCTTCTCGTTCGGGGGCCGGATCCTTCGCTGCGCTCAGGATGACAGGAATCCCGCCGGGCGCCGTGCTTGCGGTTGCATAAACATGTTTTGCTCATCAGGGGGAACATGTCTGTGCGAGCGTGGACGTGGCACCTCGGCCTTTTGGATTTGTTTCGCCCCTGCCTACGCAGGGGTGTCATTGTCGCAAAGGCGGGAATCGTGCTTCGGATTTCGGAATCCGTGCTTCGGGTTTGCCGGGAGGCGGACCTAAACGTTTTGACTGTGGTCGTCGGTCTTGATCTCGATTGTGGAGGGTTTCTTCATGCCGGGGGGCATCGATACGCCGCCAAGGCCCTGTCTCTCCTTGAACTCCACGATGATGCGGACGGCCTCATCGGGGTCGTCCTGGACGGTGAAGACGTCGAAGTCGGCGGGGGAGATGAAGCCGTGCTCGTCGAGCATCTTGTGCCTCATCCACTCGATCAGGCCGTTCCAGTAGTCGCTGACCATGAGGATGACGGGAAAGTGCGCCTGTCGGAGGGTCTGGATCAGGACGGCGGCCTCGAAGAACTCGTCCATCGTGCCGAATCCGCCCGGAAAAGCGATGAACCCGCTGGCGTACTTCAGGAACATCACCTTGCGGACGAAGAAGTACCGAAAATGCAGCGAGAAATTCTGATAGATGTTCGGGACCTGCTCCTCGGGGATTTCGATGTTCAGGCCGATGCTGGTTCCGCCGGCATGGGTTGCCCCCTTGTTGGCGGCGTCCATAATCCCGCCGCCGCCGCCGGTGATCACGGCAAATCCCGCACTCACAAGCTTGCGCGAAGTGATCTCGGCGAGCTGGTAGTGGGCGTGGCCGGACGGCGTCCTCGCGGAGCCGAAGACCGATACGGCCGGACCGACCGAAGAAAGCTCCTCGAATCCTTCGGTGAACTCGGCCATGATTCGGAAGATCCGCCACAGGTCTCTTACGGGATTTTCCAAGCCCTCAAGGGCATGATTTCTTCTGGGTCGCATCATCAATCATCCGTCGTTGCTACCACAAATTGGGCCGGTTTGCCGCCGGACAATACTGGGCTATGGGGCACTCGGGGCATTTCGGCTTTCTTGCTATGCAGATGGCTCGTCCATGGAAAATCAGGAGGTGGCTGAAGAGCGTCCATTCCTTTTTAGGAACTATATCGGCCAGATCGAACTCCAACTTTACCGGATCGCTGTTCTCGGACAGTTGGAGCCGGCGCGCGAGCCGGATGACGTGCGTGTCGCAGGCGATAGCGGGGACGCCGAAGGCGTTGCCCAGCACGACATTAGCGGTCTTTCGGCCCACGCCGGGCAGGGTCACCATCTCATCCATCGTGGCGGGGACCTTGCCGCCGTAATCATCGGCGATCTTCTGGCACGCTCCTTTGATGTTGACGGCTTTGCTGTGATAGAAGCCGCACGTGTGGATGTCCTGCTCGATCTGCCGGAGGTCGGCATTCGCCCAGTCGGCGGCGGACCGGTACTTCTGGAACAGGTCCTTCGTGACGATGTTGACCCTCACATCCGTGCACTGGGCCGAGAGGATCGTCGCGATCAGGAGCTCCAGGGGGTTGCCGAAGTGCAGGGCGATGGTAGCGTCGGGGTAGGTGCGCTTCAGGATCGGGATGATCTTTCGGACCCGCTGGGCCGCGGCGGCCTTGTCAAACGTGCTTGTCTTTCTCTCTTGCCTCCCTGTCTGCGGCGCTGGTGCGGACTTCTTCTTTCCTGCCATCTACGTCTTGGCCTCCGGTAACCTCTTGAGGATTTGAATCAACCGTTGCTTGTGGAAGATGCCTCGCAGCTTCTCCTGCGACCCATCGGGCAGCAGCACGATCGTGACCGGCACGTTGCCGGCCTCACCGTACAATCGCTTCAGATCGGTGGTAGCGGGATAGTGGACGACCGTCGTATCGGCTCTTATTGCGAGGACGTTTCTCTCCCGAATGAGCCTGGCTACCTCCGGGTCATGGTATACCCTCCTGTCGACGACCTTGCAGTTCGTGCACCAATCGGCCGTGAACTTCAGCAGGACGGGCTGGTGCTCCGATACTCTCTGCCGGATCAGATCGGGATCGTACTGGTGCCAGTCGATGGCGCCCTCGGCCGATGGTCCTCTCGCGGGGAGCAGCCACAATCCGGCCCCCACGGCAATTGCCAGGGCGACCAGCCGGATGGTCCAGCGCCGCGGCGCGGGTGTCGAAAAACCGACCCATTTGCCCGACATCCATACGCAGAAGCTGAAAAGGATGCCATAGGTGAGCACGTTCAAGAGCCGGTCCTTGGGCAGGGCGGCCAGGGTCAGCTTCACCGCGAGGAAGAACAGCAGAAAGCCGGTGGATTTCTTGAAGATCTCCATCCAGTACCCGGGCTTGGGGATACGATCGATCAGGGAAGGGACCAGGGCAAGGACCGCGTAGGGCAGGGCCATCCCGACTCCCATGAGCAGGATGGCGGTACTGCTGACGGGCAGGGGCTGCGTCTGAGCCCACACCAGGACGAACCCGAGCAGCGCCCCGCTGCACGGTGTGCTGAGGACCCCGGCGAAGAAGCCCATGCCCGCCGAGCCGGCGAGGTCCGACACAGCGCCCTGTCGGTTCGCGATCGAGGACGGTACCGACAAGGTGACTACGTCGAGCATCGCCAGGCCGAAAAAGACGATGGCCAGGAACAGGACAATGGCGGCGGTCGGATAGCGAAAGAGGCTGTTCAGGTCGAGCATGGCCCCTGTCGTGAGATTGACAATCGCCGAGATCAGTGCGAAGACGCCGAAGAACGCGATGACGCCCACGCAGAACGACAATCCCGGCGCGATACGACTACTGCCGGACCGCTTGGATTGATCGACCAGCTTCATCAGGATCAATGGCAGCACCGGCAGCACGCAGGGCATGATGTTGATGGATAGGCCCGCGGCGATGGCGAGCAGATAATAGATGCCGGTGCTGTAGGAGAGCACCGATTGTCTCCCGGCGCCCGGTTTCGGAATCGGCCTCCAGGTGTCGGTCTTGCTCAGATCAAGCGTGGTGGCGAGGGTCTTGTCAAAGGGCTGCAGACACAGCTTGCTGGTACAGGCAATGCCGGCGATTTGCACGGTGACGTCAGCTTTGGCCGTTGCACGGATCGAGGATTCGCGGATCGGGACAAAGACGGTGAAGTCGCCGACATAGACCTCGATCTTCTGTCCGGTCGGATCATCGAAGAGCTCCCATTCGGGGAAGACGGGCTCGCCGAACTCGATGCCGGGGGCTGTGGCCTCGACCTTCAGTTGGAGACCGGGCGCGGGCGCCGTCTCGGCGCGGGCGTAGTAGTGCAGGTCCTGTGTACCCTCGAAGATGACCGCCAGGCCCGGCGTGCCGTCCATATTCGCCGGCTCCAGGCGCGCACGCGAGTACTCCTCCGAGTGTTCATCCTGGTAGCGAGCGATCTCTGTTGCAGCATCGACGGCTGCCGGCGGGGGGGAATCAGCGCCGCGGACGAGCCCTGA
>Ga0154636_1191_pt4 | contig 8597 bp, 5 predicted proteins | sample Rifle2008BG13ft_FD_116065 | JGI IMG/M metagenome (GOLD analysis project Ga0154636, IMG submission 116065) | Planctomycetes bacterium RBG_13_60_9 | reverse complement strand
AGTACTATGCCCGATGCGCGGGAAGTCGTGGGGAGCCGCGATTTCTTGACATTAGACGCCCTAAATCAAATTTCGACTTGGTCGAAATGGAGTGCGGTGGCTTGGTGACAATGAGGCGCATATTATCCCAGGTGCGTCAACACGGAGGAGCCACGGCGGTCATTGAAGATTTGAACGAACCAGACGAGATTCGTGAGGAGAACGACGACATCCGGCTGCGGTTTCCTGGCCTCATCCCGCGACGCCTCCAACGGATAAGCTTCTTCTCAAAGGACTTCAGATCTTCGCGTGGTCTTGCAGGTGCAACCTCACAAGACTTTCTGGGTTATGCAATCTTGAAGGAAGATTACATACCAGGCATGGATCTGATGCCACGCATCTATGAGTCCGTCCTTAGGGTGAGCAAGCACGAAAACAACTATGTGCGAGGAGAGCGTGAGTGGGATTGCCGTGTGGATGGAAAGGCCTTCCAAGCCAAGGGATTTCTTTATGCCCAACAGAACACCTTGACGAATGTCTGTGCTCACGTTGCGATCAAGACAGTCTTAGGTCGTTTCACTGATGCGACGGACCTTGGCTATCGTGAGATGAATCGTCTGATAGGTATTGACCACATCTCTCGGAAGGTTGGTGTTGACGGGGGTGGCTTAAATCCTCTAGAGATGAGGGACATCTTGGAGGCTGCCGGTGTGCGCTGCGTGGTCATGGGTTACACGGAGCCACAGCCAGATAGTAGAGTCCCCTTTCAGAAGGTGGTGTATGGTAGCGTCGAGTCAGGCTTTCCTGCGATTGTGATATTTCAGACTACAGATAATCCGAATGTCTGCCATGCAATTCCCGTATTCGGTCACACCTTCAACGAGGATACCTGGGTGTACAGAGCAGAATCCTCCTACTTCAAAGTCGGACCAGGCACGCAGTATATACCAAGCGAATCGTGGGTAAGCATGTACATTGCGCACGATGACAATTGGGGCTCAAATTTTTGCATACCGCGTCGATATCTCCACACGCAGCGCTACTGCGATAAGGTCAGCGAGAGCAGATCGGGGTGCCTCATGGATTTAGGGAGCGTTCTCTACGTAATAGGCACCCTACCTGAGACAGTTGAAATGAATGCCCTGCAGGCGGAGGTCGTAGGAGTTGACTATCTGTTCAGTATGTTGCCGCAGCTCCCAGACCTGAGCGAAGTGTGGAGAAAGCGACTCCTTTACTATGCCACGCAGAATCAACTCGTGGTCCGGCCTATTTTGGTCACCGGGAAGCAGTATGCACAGCATCTGGAAAATGTTAGTGACTGGGCCCACCAAAAACTGGAGTTTACTTTTTCTTTTGAACCCGAATCGCTTTTCTGGATGGTTGAGCTATCGGTCCCTGAGTTATTCTCCGCGAACAAGCGGAAAGTGGGAGAGGTGGTTTTGCGTGCTGAGATCAGCCCCACAACCAATCGTGATTTCCAGAATTTGCTCCTTGCACGCGTTCCTGGCTTCTTTGCCGTCTATGTAGATGGACCGTCATCGAATCCCCAATACGAGTTCCTGCCGTGCCACCTGGAAAGTCACGTCGAACTGTATGGGTGCGAAGAGACATCGTAGGTAATTCTCCGCCCGACCAGACAGACTCATCCCAAGTGGCGTACATCCCAACTATCGGGCAGGGCCGCAGTGCCCTCTACGGTTTCATGGCCCGGTCGTAGAGGCGGATGTCGTCGATCAGGCCGGACCAGAAGGTGCCTGGCTCCAGGCCTTTGCCGGCGCCGATGTGCAGGCCGCCCGTCGAGCCCTCCAGAGCAGCTACTGCGGCTCTGGCGACTTCGACATCATCCACATAGAGAATCCGATCTGCCCCGTCCCGGACGAAACCCACGCGATGCCAGGCCCCCTCGGTGATGACGGCCGATGATGCCAGCGGCCCACTACCGCGTGTACCCTTGAGTTCCGTTGTCAATGCACCCGTGGGAATGGCCGCCAGGAGCCAGTTGGCCCCGTTGTCCTGGGACAGGATCACCTTGCCCCGGCGCCCCGCCCTTCACCCAGGCAAAGACGCTGAAGGGGCCTGCGGACGGATCACAGACGAACTCCGTCGTCACACAATCATCGACACCATCGAGCAGCAGGGCCCCGCCGACCTTCCCGCCCTCCGGTTGCCGGAGGGGTTCGCCCACCAGCGTGCCATCGTTCGCCCCCGCGCTGTCGGCGACGAGGGTCCCTCCTGTTTCATCCAGCTTCCAATGTGCAACCAAGAACGGACTGGGAATCTCCTGCCCCCAGTAGTTCATGAGAACTTCCAGATCGGCCGCATCGACGATGCCGTCGCCCCAGGCAAACGGGCCGATGTCGTAGAGGGCGTTGTTCGTGCCCCAGTTCTCGATCAGCAACACGAGGTCCGCGAGGTCCAGGACCCCGTCGGCGTTGAAGTCCACGATGGGAAGGATGGCGGACTGCCACAGGTCGTACCCTCCTAAACCACCACCGCGGTCGGAGGTGAAGTAGAGTGTTCTCATGTCTGCGGAAATACCTGCGGACCCTTCCGCCGCAGCGCTGTTGACCGCCGGACCCAAGTTGACCGGCGAACCCCATGAGTCGTTGGCACTCTTGGGCGTCGCCATCCACAAATCCCACGACCCCATCCCGCCGGCGCGATTGGAGAGAAAGAACAGAGCCAAACCATCCGCCGACAGCGCACACTCGCCCTCGACACTGCCGCTGTTGACGTTTGCACCGAGGTCTACTGCGAGATTCCAGGCGTCCGTCACGCTGGCCCGCGTGGCCGTCCATAGATCCCAACTGCCCATGCCGCCGCTGCGGGTGGAGGTGAACACCAGAGTCAGGCCGTCGCCGGAGATTGTCGGGCTGAAATCACGCTCACTGCTGTTGACCGAAGCCCCCAGATTCACTGGCGGGCCCCAGGGAGCGTTGCGGCTGACGCGCGCGGTCATCCAGATGTCGGTGCCGCCGAGCCCGCCGGGACGGGGTGAGCCGGAGTACTCGCCGCTAAAGTACAACGTCAGACCATCCGAGGACAGGCTTGGATAGCAGTCGCCGTACTGGCTGTTGACCGTCGGCCCGAGGTTGGCAGGGGGACCCCACGGATCATCGACACTCTGACGTGTGCTGATCCAGATATCCCATCCGCCGGACCCGCCCGGTCGGTCAGAGCAGAAGTACAGTTCCAGGCCATCTGCCGAGGTGGTCGCCCCCGCTCCATCGCCGGAGGCGCTGTTGATGACCGGTCCCAGGTTCTCAGGCGTCCCGAAGATGAAGTCGGCCTTCGCTTGGGACGCAATGCACATCGCCGTCAGAACATACGCCAGAATCAGAGAGTTCTTTGTAGCTTTCACGGTTGTTTTCCTCCATTTCCGGGTCGCCTATGCGACCGATCTCTGTTGGTGATGCTTCCTGTGGTTCCACGGTTGTCGATTCGCACGTCGCCGATCGGGGCGGAACACCGTCCTTTCTCTCCCTCCGCGTGGGGTTCGAGAGCGCAACGATCGCGATTTCAAGCCGGGAGCGGAGTCAAGGCAGGTCCACAGAGATCGGCTGCATCAGGTCAGGGAAGGTGTGAATTCCGGGGTGTGCGCGGCAAAGATGCGACGCGATGGCCTCATATTTCACCGCTCCTTTCCCCCATAGCCTACCATCCCGTGCGGGAATGTCAACGCATTTCCCGGTGAAGAGTGGGGAATTCTGCATGCGCGCCGGGGCTTGTTTGGAGTACCGCCTTCAGGCGGGTCGAAGAGTCTTCCCGGGCCTGAAGGGCCCCGTTGGGGCCGGGCCGGCTCCACTCTTGGTGAACGTAGGGAAGAGGGAGAAGGAGGGCCGGACTGTCTTGACACGCGTAAACGCGGAACTCCGAACGCCGACCGTCACAGCTCGTGAATCTGTTCGGCCGTCAGGCCGGTATAGGCGACGATCTTGCTGACCGGCTCGCCAGCCACCTTCATCCGGCGGGCCATCTCTTTCGCGCGGTCCAGGCTGCCCTCTTCCCGGCCCTGTTCCAGGCCCTGTTTGAGGCCCTTCTCTCGCCCCTCTTCCCAGCCGGTGTCGATGACGTTTTTCAGGTCCCGGTAGACCTTGATGCTCTCCTCATAGGCATCCAGTTCCGCCGGGTCGAACCGGGCGATCTCCGCCGCCTCGAAAAGCCGCTGGAAGACCCGCTCCTGAATCCGCCGGGGTCGCTCCTGCAGAAGAGGCAGGTTCTTGATGACGTAGAGCCATCTGTCGAAATGCGTCTCCAGCTCGTCTTCCGTCTTGGTGAACTTGGGCATCTCCAAGTAGATGTACGTGAGCTTGTCGAAGAACACCTTCTTACGCCGGGTCTCCATCAGTTGGACGTGATGATGGAAGTAATCGGGGCTGTCCTTGTCCTCGTCGAAGACGAAATCGAGGATGCCCACCGTGTACACCGCGTTGAGCCGAAAGTCCCATTCGCCCCGTTTCGCCTGCTCCCGGATGGGGAAGCTCGAATAGAAGACGCTGCGGTCCTTGAAGTATTTCTGCTTGGCCTTTTGCATCTCCACGATGAATTTCTCGCCCGTCTCGCTCTCGCAGTACAGGTCAAAGACCGCCCGCCGCTCGAATTCGGTCAGGCCCAACTGCTCGGCCTTGAGATAGGTCAAGGTCCGGATGCGGCCGCGCTCCTTGATCAGCTCGTTGAGGAAGTCCAGAAGGAGGTCCTTGTTCGGCTCGCTGCCGAAGAGCCTCTTGAAGCCGAAATCGGTGAACGGATTGACGTAACGGTCCTTCATACCAAATACCTTATCGTTTCGCCCCTTGATGTCAACGGAATTCCCAGAACGATAGGGGTATTGGGGGGTACATAGCAGGTCTGGGAATTGCCACGGGGCCGCTCAGCCGGTACACTGAGGATTTGGGAACTGATGGATTATGGAAGAACCATCAATCATCCATAATCCATCATCAATCGGATATGAGGTTCAGATGAAGATTGCGTTGGGCACCGATCACGCGGGCTACGAGCTCAAGGAGCGGATCAAGCGGTACCTCGTCGAGCAGGGCCACGAGGTGAAGGACTTTGGGACCTTCTCGGATGAGCCGTGCGACTATCCGGATTTCATCTATCCGGCGGCCCTGGCCGTGGGCACGGGCGCGTGCGACCGGGCGGTCGTCATGGGCGGCAGCGGCAACGGCGAGACCATCGTCGCCAACAAGGTTCGCGGCGTCCGCTGCGCCGTGTGCTGGACGAAAGAGGGCGCCAGGCTCAGCCGGGCCCATAACGACGCCAATGCGATCTCCATCGGCGCCCGCACGGTCTCCGTCACCCTGGCCCTGGAGATGGTCGAGATCTGGCTCACGACCCCCTTCGACGGCGGCCGCCACGCCCGACGGGTCGAGAAGATCACCGAACTCGACCAATGCTCCCTCGCGCCTCTGCCGAAGAGGTAGTGTTCACCACAGAGGCACAGAGGACTTGGGGCGGCTTCGCTCAGCCGCAACCAAAATGCTTGCTGGAGAAACAAGATGTTGCACCTTTGCAGTACAGAGTTCGTAGGGTGTGCTGTGCACACCTTCTCGAAGTGATGATGGCGTGCTGAGGAAGAAGGGATGCACAGCACACCCTACATGAGGAGAATCGTACATGATCCGCATCGAACGATCGTCCATCCTCCTTCTGTTCTGCGTTGCGGTCTTGGCGTGTTGTGTCACGACGGCGCCGGGGCAGGTGTTCGTCGAGGCCGAGGGGTTCGACGATCCGGGCGGGTGGGTCGTCGACCAGCAGTTCATGGACCAGATGGGCTCGCCCTTCCTCCTGGCGCACGGGCTGGGGGTGCCCGTCCGGGACGCGGTCACGACCGTGACATTGCCGCAGGCTGGGAGATACCGCGTTTGGGTCCGCACACGGGACTGGGCCGCGACGTGGAAGGCGTCGGAGTCGCCCGGCAGGTTCCAGGTGCTTGTCGAGGGCACGGCTCTGGCGGCTACGTTCGGCGTCGAGGGTGCGGACTGGCATTGGCAGGATGGGGGGACGGTCCAGATCAAGAACCGGCAGGTCAAGCTGGCCTTGCGCGATCTGACCGGGTTCGAGGGTCGGTGTGACGCGATCGTGTTCGCGAGTGACCCACAGTACAGGCCGCCGGAGGGCAAGGCGCTGGCGGAACGGCGGCAATCGGGCAAGCCCCAGGAGGCCGGGCAGTTCGATCTGGTCGTGGTCGGCGGGGGGATGGCAGGGACCTGCACCGCGATCTCGGCGGCACGGCTGGGGGTCAGGGTGGCGCTGGTGCAGGATCGGCCGGTCCTCGGCGGCAACAACAGCTCCGAGGTCCGCGTGCATCTGAACGGCCAGATCAATCTGCCGCCGTACCCGCGCATCGGCGATGTCGTTCGCGAGCTCGATCCCGGCAATCAGGGCAACGCCCGGCCCGCGGCGTTCTACAACGACGATAAGAAGCTGGACTTCGTTCAGGCTGAGGCGAACATCCGCGTGTTCCTCAATATGCACGCCCATAAGGTCGAGAAGCAGGGCGACCGCATCGTCGCGGTGATCGCCAGAGACGTGCGGACCTCCAAGGACCTGCGCTTCAGGGCACCGCTGTTCGCCGACTGCACCGGGGATGGGACCATCGGGGGTCTGACCGGCGCGGACTTTCGCATGGGGCGCGAGAGCTGGGAGCAAACGGGCGAGACGATGGCCCCGAAAGAGCCGGACCAGATGACAATGGGCGCGTCGGTGCAGTGGTACTCCATCGAGACGACCGAGCCGAGCCCGTTTCCCGAGTGTCCCTGGGCGCTCGCCTTCAGCGACCAAAGCTGCCAGCGCATGACGCGGGGCGACTGGAACTGGGAGACCGGCCTGAACAAGGACCAGATCGGTGACTTCGAGTCGATCCGCGACCACGGACTGCGAGCGGTCTACGGCAACTGGGCCTTTCTCAAGAACGAGAGCAAGGACAAGGCCCGGTTCGCGAATCGCAGGCTCTCGTGGGTCGCCTACGTCGCGGGCAAGCGCGAGTCCCGCCGATTGCTGGGCGATGTGATCCTGTCGCAGCAGGATGTCCAGGAGCAGCGGGGCTACCCGGATGCCTTCGTCACGACGACCTGGTCGCTGGACCTGCACTACCCGGACCCGCAGAACACGAAGTACTTCCCGGGCGAGGAGTTCATGACGATCTGCAAGACGCCTGCGATCAAGCCGTACCCGGTTCCCTACCGCTGCTTCTACTCGCGGAACGTGGAGAACCTGTTCATGGCCGGTCGGGACATCAGCGTCACGCACGTGGCCCTGGGGACCGTCCGCGTGATGCGGACCTGCGGTATGATGGGCGAGGTCGTCGGCATGGCCGCCTCGATCTGCAAGGCTCGCAACACCACCCCGCGCGGCGTCTACATCGAGCACTTGGCTGAGCTCAAGGAATTGGCCACCCGCGGCGTCGGCAAGCAGGCGAAGGGTCGTTCATGAGGTAGGGTGTGCTGTGCACACCTTCTTGAAATGATGATGAAGAACCGAAGGAAAAGGTGTGCACAGCACACCCTACGGAGGTCAGATCATGAAATGGTTGCTCAGCATCGGTTTGTCCATGTTGGTTGTCGGGGTACAAACGCAGGCGGCAGCGCAGCCGCAGGTGGATCAGGCGGTCCTCGAGCAGGCAGCGCGGTCGGGGGAGATTGCGGGCTATGCCTTGAGCAAGGTGCAGCGCTGGCTGCATGAGAAGGCGCTGCCTATGATCGATCCGGCGACGGGCCTCTACCCGGCGGATGGGAACTGGGACTATCGTGACACCGGGGCGGACTGCTATCCGTTCCTGTGCTGGGCGGCGTTCGTCGTCGATCTGGAGGCGCTCAACGGTCCCGTGCGGAACGTCCTGCGGGTCGAGCAGAAGCTGTGCAACCACGTTGACCGCATCCCCGTGCCGTATGACTGGAAGAACCAGCGCAAGATCGTCCCCGCGTGGGATGAGATGATCTTCCAGGCCTCGGAGTACGTTAAGGATGGTCTCGTCGCGGTCGTCGAAGTCACCGGCAGGGACGAGTGGTTCGACCGCATGGTGGCCATCGAGGAGGATATCTGGAAGCACGCCCGCGTCGAGACGCCCTTCGGCAAGATCCCCTCGACGAATGTCGAGGTCAACGGCGACCACCTCCAGAGTCTGGCCCGCCTGTACACGATGACCGGGCGCGAGGAGTTCGTCACGTGGAGCGAGCGGCTGGCGGATTACTACTTCTCGCAGAGCGATTTCGTCCCCGAGCGGCTTCGCGATCACGGCTGCGAGATCATCGGAGGTCTGGGCCTGTTGCTGGCGGTCGAGACCCAGAACAACCGGCCCAAGGCCAAGGACTACCGCGAGAAGCTCAGCCGCATGTTCGACACGATCCTCGCCAAGGGCTGCAACGAGGACGGCCTGATGTACAACCACATCACCAAACGAGACGGCGGCAACGGCGCCCTCAGCGATGGCTGGGGCTACAACTACGTCGGCTACCTCTGCTACGATATGGCCGTGGGCCGGCCGGTCTACCGCGCGCAGGTCGAGCGCACCCTCGCCAACCTGATGAAGCCCCTGTACGACAACTACAACTGGGAGGGCAACTACTCGATCGACGGCTTCGCCGACTCCCTCGAGGGGGCCATCTACTTGGTCA
>Ga0154636_1270_pt3 | contig 8611 bp, 14 predicted proteins | sample Rifle2008BG13ft_FD_116065 | JGI IMG/M metagenome (GOLD analysis project Ga0154636, IMG submission 116065) | Planctomycetes bacterium RBG_13_60_9 | reverse complement strand
TCACCACCGGTCCGGTGGAGATCCTCCCCGGCGTGTGGGCCACCGGCGAGGTTCCCCGGAGGTCTCCTCTGGAAGACACAGGCGGCCCATTCTACCTGGACGCGAACTGTACCCAGCCTGATGCACTGCTGGACGACCAGGCGGTGGTTCTGGAAGCCCATGGCGGCCTTGTCGTGGTGCTGGGCTGCGCTCATGCGGGGGTCGTCAACACGTTGGATTACATCGCGGGCTTGTTCCCGAGCCGACCTATCCGGACGGTGCTGGGCGGGATGCACCTTGTAGGGGCTTCAAAGGCGAGGATCGCTCACACCATAGAGGCAATCCAGCGACACGATGTGCAGCAGATCGGCCCTGCCCATTGCACAGGCCCTGAAGCCTCGCGCGAACTCTGGAACACCCTGCCCAGGAAGTGCTTCATGTGCAACGTGGGTGCGCACATCGTGCTTTGAGAAAGGTCGATCATCTGATGGAGAATGCCACAGAGGTGCATCTGTCGTCCTATCCACTGTTGGAGCAGACGACCGGCATGCAATGGATCGGGGTCAAGTTTCTCAACCACCTCCCAGCGGGCCGTGACAATGTTCATTCCGACACCATGAGGTTCTGTGAGGCGGTCTGCCGGGCGGGACACGGCGGCATCGAGCTTTCGCCCGAGATGATCCGTTGTGACGGGGCGAAGCGAGCGTTCGCCTGGGTCAAGAATAAGGATGAGGCACTGGCCCTCCACTTGTCCGAGAAGGCCGGCATGAGTGAAGAAACCGCTCGGAAGCTCATCCAGCAGGCGCCTGTCCTGGGGTTTCCGTATGCCGGTATTCGTGTGGGGCAGAGTGTGAATCCGGATGTGCTGGTCACGTACGTTCGACCTGAAGCTGCGATGCGGCTGGTCCGATTCTGGGAGACCACAACAGGCCGCAGCCTTCGCGCAAATGTCTCCAGCATTATGGCCGTGTGCGGCAATGCGGTCGTGAAAGCCTACATGAGCCAGTCGATCAGCATTTCCTTTGGCTGCCCCGACTCCCGCCAATACGGCGGCATCCAACCTGAGGAGATGGTGATCGCCGTGCCCACAGGACTCCTCCATCGGATCACCGGGACCGGGGACAGACGTTCGATTCAATTGTCAAAGTAAGGGAGGCTCATATGCCCACCTATGAGTACCGATGCAATGAATGTGGTCACATGTTTGAGATGTTTCAGGCTATGACCGCAGACCCTGTGACCAAGTGCCCCAAGTGCAGTGGCCCGGTCGTTCGACTAATTGGAACCGGCTCGGCCATTCTGTTCAAAGGCTCAGGTTTCTATGCCACGGATTACGCTCGGAAGAATGGGGCTGCGTGCAGTCGGGAGAGGCCATGCTGCGGCCGGGAAACGCCTTGTGACCAACGGCCGTGTGAATCCTGACCTGCGGGACCACGCCGGAGAAACTCACTTGAACTCACCCATGTGCTGCATTGTGTGAACGTGATATGACGATTTCTGGGAACTACACTCGACTTCGAGAAGAAATCCCTGACCATGTGACCATCGTAGTGGCAGGGAAAACACGGTCGGTGGAAGAGATCATCGAGGCGGTTGATGTAGGGGCTACCGACATTGGCGAGAACTACGTCCAGGAAGCAGAGCAGATGCGTGACCGTCTGGCGGAGAAAGCCAAGACGATCAGGTGGCATATGATTGGCCATTTGCAGACGAACAAGATCAACAGGGCCATACAGGTCTTTGATGTGGTGCAAACTGTCGATTCGATGCAGAAAGCGATTGCCCTTGATACACGCGTGGAGCAAGCTGAGAAGAAGGTGCTGCCCATCTTCATTGAGATCAACATCGGTAGCGAGTCCGCCAAGGCTGGGATACGACCCAACGAGCATGAGCCCTTCGAGCCGTACATGGAACGCCTTGTCAAGGGAATGTGTAAACTCACACATATCCGAGTAGATGGCCTGATGACGATGGGCCCACGCTTCGGCGATCCGGAGGGCAGCAGGCCGTACTTCAGGAGAACGAGACAGTTGTTTGACAGATTAGCCGCTCTGGGTCTCCCCGCTGTCCAGATGCGCTACCTGTCTATGGGTATGACCAACTCGTACCGCGTGGCGATTGAAGAAGGCGCAAATATGGTGCGAATTGGCACAGCCGTCTTCGGCCCGCGTCCGTGTGATCGGTGATGCATGATCCGATGAGACAATGGGAGTGCCAGGACGGGGTTGACTTCCTGAAGAGAATAGGTGTCCGCTTAGGAGACAATCTCTTGGATTTCGGCTGCCGAGTCGGCCACTACAGCATTCCCGCTGCATTTGCCGTCGGTGACTCAGGAGTGGTCTATGCGTTGGACCAAGACCAGAATCCACTGGATCAACTGATGCTGAAGACCAAGCAATACGGCCTGAAGAACATCATGACGATCAGGACCTCCGGCCAGCCCACGATGGACGTGGAGAATGGTGACACCGATGTTGTCCTTTTGTATGATGTGTTGCACTACTTCACCCGGAGTCAGAGGCGGACGCTCCTGCGCAACGCATTCCGGGTCCTCAAGCCGACAGGAATGCTCTCGGTGTACCCCAAGCATACTCTCGAAGACTGGCCGTCAAAGGAACTCAGGGACCTGAGCATCAGTGATGTCGAGCGGGAGATCTGTGCGTACCGTTTCGCGCTCGACGGACTACACGAAGCAGTGATTAGCCATGATGATGCACTGGTGCCGGGTCGTGTGATGAATTTCAGAAAGCGTTGATTCACTCTGAGGTGCGACGATGTCTTTACTGGATCGGTTCAGAAAACGCACATCGGTTGAATGCAGGGAATCGGAGGGTCTTGCTTTTGCCCTTGAGACGGCCGAGATATTCAAAGAGCGGACCTTCAAGGTTAGGGGACGCGGGATACGGGCTTCAAACGTGCCGGCAGACGAGGTCGCCCGCTTCATCCAGGAAGAACTGCCCGGTTACTACACTTATGCGACGAGAGTCCAGACCTACACAGACCGGCACAAAGTCCGCCACGCATGCGTAGAAATCAAGGGGTGGATTGGCTTGAGCCGGCAGATGAATCGATACAATCCGTTCGATCTGACGTGCACAGTAAAGACGGAGGCGCCGGCATCTGCCTGACGGGTGCGTTATGGAAGAAGAAAGACGGTACATATACGGACCGGTTCCCTCGCGACGGCTGGGGCGTTCGCTGGGCGTGGATCTTGTGCCCTATAAGACCTGCACCTACGACTGTATCTACTGTCAGTTGGGGCCCACAACGTGCAAGACAATGGAACGCAAAGAATGGGCTGCGACAAAGGAAGTAGTGGCTCAAGTCAGCGACAAGCTCGATACGAAGCCAGACTACATCACGTTGTCCGGCTCCGGAGAGCCCACTCTCCATGCCCGGATCGGACAACTGATCCACGAAATCAAAGACATGACGGACATCCCGGTGGCCGTGATTACGAACGGCTCCCTGCTGTGGCTGCCGGAGGTGCAAAGAGCTCTGCTGGACGCCGACCTTGTCGTCCCTTCGCTGGACGCGGGCAGCGAGGATATGTTCCAGTACGTGAACCGGCCTCATCCGCAGATCCAGTTCGATCAGATGCTCAAAGGTCTGCAGGAATTCCGGCGGCTCTTCCGCGGTCAGTACCGGCTCGAAGTGTTTCTCCTCAGCGGCGTTACCACTGTGGAGGCGCGGCTTGACGCGCTGCGTGACTGCATCACGACGATCGCCCCTGACAAGGTGCAGGTCAACACGGTTGTGCGTCCTCCCGCGGAAGACTACGCAATGCCGGTTCCCCGCAACCAGCTCGAGGAAATCGCCGCTCGACTGTATCCGGGGGCCGAGTGCATTGTCCCTCGTGCGCACGCCGCCGATATGGGTGGCTCCGGTGCGGGGTGTGACGATGTTCTCGATCTGCTGAGCAGGAGACCCTGCTCGATCGCGGACATCGCTACGGGACTGCAGATCCATCCGCACGAAGCGGCCAAATGTGTCGGGCGGCTCGTATCCGAGCAGAAGGTTCGAGCCCGGGAGCATGCGGGGAGACTTTACTATGAAGCGACGCTGTAGCAGCCCCTTGAAGACTGCAGACTGATTCCGCGAGAGGGTGTGCAGCCCAGACTTGCCATTGAGAACGATCTGTCGTACTATCCAGGCTCCTGGGGGTTCACCGAACCGCTGACGCAGAGGCAGAGATTCGGAAAGACAGATGGATACGTCCGCGGGACAGAGGCCCTGTTCACAGAGGTTCTTCAGACCCTCCTGGAGAACGCTTTCAAATACACTCCCGATCACGGCTCGATTCATCTACGTTTGTCATCACTGGATCCAGCATAAGGAAACGGATATCGTGTGTAAAGGGGCTACCGGGCCTCCGTACCAGACATCGGGAACGGATGCGATCTCTGTCTTCCGGCAAGACACAGGAGAACTCCCATGCCATCCGTTATGAACAGGATTCTGGACCTCAGTGCCGCCTTCGGCCTCTATGACAGGTGGGCCAAACGGAATCTGGGGCAAGTGCACGATACGCTGATCGAACTGGCCGACCTGCATGGCGCCGAGGAGATCCTGGACGTGGGCTGCGGAACAGGGCTGTTGAGTTCACGCCTGGCCGAAGCAGCAGACCGGATTGGGGTCCGCGGTGTGGATATCAGCCCGCGTATGGTAAAGGCCGCGCTAAACAGGGAAGGAACACATATACCCCATGTAGAGTACCAGGTCGGGACAGTGACGAGGTTGCCGTATTCGGACGGGCAGTTCAACGTGGTGTTCTCCTGCCTGCTGTTTCATCTTCTGAAAGGGCCTGACAAAACATCGGCCTTGCGGGAGATATCCAGAACACTCAAACCCGGGGGGAGATACGTCTGTGCGGAATTCGAGAAGTATCCCGGCCGGCTGTTTTCGAGGAAGATGCTGGAATACCCGGGCGATCTGATCCGTGCTGCCGGGTTCCGTGTTCGCACGCAGTTCAGAGGTTCCTCCATTACCAAGCGCCGTCCCATTATCTACAGAGTCCTCACCAAGCCGGCGTGAAGGACGCATAGGAGAGATCGACCGCGCATGCTGTCACGCTCCTTTCTCAAGCATTGAGGTCTGCAGTCACACGTCTCTTTGCAGGTGTATCGCCCTCATTCCTTTCGCACGGCGACTGCTTCGATCTCGACCCGTGCATCTTTGGGCAACGCGGCAACCTGTATACAACTTCGTGCCGGGAATGGCTCATTGAAGAACTCGCCGTAGACGCCGTTGAACGCCTGGAAATCCCGCATGTCCTTCAGGAAGACCGTGGTCTTGACTACGGTCCTCATGTCGGCTCCTCCTGCAATGAGCACGGCGCGGAGGTTTGACAGCACCTGTCGGGCGGCTGACACAACGTCGCTGTTGCGAAGTTCGCCTGTGGCCGGATCGATGGGAAGTTGACCGGACGTGAAGATCAACTGCCCCTCCGCTATAGCCTGACTGTACGGGCCGATGGCCGCGGGGGCATCGACTGTTTGAATCTGCTTCATCATTGCACCTCCCGGTAATCCGAACTGATGCCTGTTCGTCACAGAACTCTTCTCAAAACCTGTGACACGCTTATCCGATCTGCTGTCCCGCCACACAGGTCAGAAACAGGCCACATCCACCCAGTACTGCCCAGCCGCCCTGTAGAAGGTGCTGACGGCCAATATCGCACAGTGACGGTGTTCCAGCGGCAGCTCCGGTACGGCGTCGAGCACTTGTCTGGCATTGATGGAAAGCGCCTCCTCAATGGGTTTTCCCTGGATGTATGCCGCGACCGTGTGGCCACACAGACGGGTGAACCCGCAGCCATCCGTATAGTACTTCGCTTGCCGAATGACGCCGTCTTCTACGACGAGATAAAACTCCATCGTATCCCCGCAAGGCCCCGTCACCCACGCGCCCGCCGAAGGATCGTTCATACGGCCGAAAAGACTGTCTGCCGCCCCCAATGCGTTGCTTTCTTCCTGTTCCGAATGCACCGTGTATTCCCCGCCTGAATGCTGGCCTTTCGATCGGTAAGCCCACCTTGTGTTCTTCAACGAGCCTTGGGCAGGCTATGAGAGTGGGGGCGTGGGCGGACCGCGCAAGACGATTGAATGCATACAGGCGTCTGTACCGACAGCCCACAAGTCACGTGGGAAATCAGAAATGGCCTGGGCTGCGGTCACAATCATATACAGACTATGCCATATCTCCCCCGCGTGTACCCCGGCCAGGAACCTGCAGGCAAGACAATGGTCACTACTGGGAAGGGATGCCCGCGATTGCCTGGCTCCAGTACTCGCGCAGCAGTCATCGCCGTGAAACAGAGGAACCGCCCATGCGATCAACGCGTAGCCCAGCAGGATGGCTGACACGAGGACCTTGTATGCGCTTCTTTGCCTATGTGCCGGTACGCACATGATTGTGATCCGGTGCCCTTTGCAGACGGAATACCACAGTCTCTGGCAGTCTGCGTACGGCGAATTCTATGCGACCGCAGGTGCGCGGTCAAGTCCGGATGGACGGGTACATACTTCCCAAGAGCCCAAAAAGCGCTTGGGGGCCGGGCTTGAATTCAACCGATCCCTCGGCCCATCGAACACGGTGGTAAACGCGACTCACGTAGCGATGCGGCCGGCATAGTCCAACATTGCAGGCACTCTCGCAGAAGCCCTGTGCATCACTATCCCTATTGTTCGTGAACGGAACCTACGAGGGCAAGCATGCACCAGGAGACCACACAACTGCCTGTGAAATCATGACACCAAAATGTCTCCACCGGCGTCAGACTTGAAGGAAACCGGCACAACAAGGCCCCCTGTCAAGCGAAAAAACCGCAGATATGCCGGTTGCCGGTTGTGTCTGTGCAAGTTTTAGGGCGTTGAGATGTTGGGCCAATAGGCCGCCCATTGTCCGGTGTTGCTGTAGAGGCAACTGATGGCCAGATGGGCATCGATGGCGTGGTTGTGCCAGCGGCGACCTCGGCCCTTGAGTCGAGCGGTCAGGCCTTTGCATTGGGATTCGGTCGGTCCCGAGCCGATGGCATAGTCCTCGGCGATGTACCGCGGATACTCCAGCATCTCCGTGCGGCAGGCAATGTAGTTCTGGAGGCCCTGGATTGCTTGACGCTTGCGGCCGCGATGGGTCTTTCCAAGATCCCCCAGTTGTGTCAGAGCCTCCAAGGGGCCCGATTGGATCATCGTGGTGCAGAAACCCTTTCGCCATTCGCCGGCCATATCCGTTCCCTCGCCGTACAAGGCCTTGGCACAGCCGATCGCATGGTCGCGAAAGTGGTAATAGTCCAGGATCCTCGCATCGAGCATCGGCAATTGCTGCTGGTACTGGCGGCGAATCCATTCGGCCCCATCGCTGATCGAGTACTTACGCTCGGCCTGATCCAGATGCAACTGAGCGGCGTAACGACGCATCAGACGGCCGGCAGCCTGATGATTGCCGGTGGTGGCCCCTGTATGCTGATGGCGACCGCTGGCATCGTAGAACGTCACCACCTTGGCCTCTTTCCAGCGTTGATCGGCTCCCTGGGGCCGCGGCGGCAAAGCTCTCAGATCGTGGCCCGCGTGACGCAGCTTGACACGACGCTGCTTGGCCTTGTCTCGACGCTTGCGTTGCTCGCTGTCGGTGATCAGGGAAACTTGAAAGCCGTCCGCTCCTGTGATCAGACACGTCGGTTCCTCGGATCGGGCACGGCAATCGGCGGCCGTGAAGGTGGGCTTCAGTTGCGAGCTTTGCGTTGCCACGCGGATCCTGTGACCTTCCCGTTGAAAAACGGCGCGAAGGCTCTGATAGGACAGGCGAATCTGACTGAGACGGTGCAGGTCCTCGCCAGCCTTGCGATAGCTGCCATCCAGGCCCACCCGACAGATCATCTCCCGCACCCCCTGAGAGTACTTCTGGCTCAATCCCAGCCAATCATCCAACGGGGCACAGCATCCCTGGGAATGAGCCCACCAGACCCGTCGGCGAATCGCGATTGAGCCGTTGACGGTGATCGCATGAATCGTCTGGGTCCCTTTGTTCCTCCAGTTACACCTTGGGCCGTCCGGAGCGTCCACCAGGGGAAGAAGCTTCGCCTTGACTGCGAAGCTCCAGGGCCTTCTCGAACAGCCTGCGGCGGAATTGGCCCGCCGCATCCCGCACAGGTTCCTCGCTGTCGTCAATGATGTGACCGGGCTTGGCCTGGTTGACCGCCTCGACCACATCATCGAGCAATCTCTCCAAATCCCCCGACAATGCCTGCTTCAGTTGCTCCTTGCTGATTTGACTACTCATGGGCGTTCTCCTTATCCTGTAATCCCTTGATGGATAAAGAGTAACGCACACTCCCGCATCGCGCCAGTTCATTTTCACAGACACTGCCGGTTTATCGGGCCGGGAATCGGACTGGTTGTATGTGCACCTTCTGAGTCTGCCCAATACGGGCCTTTCATAACCCATGCATTGACAGCATGTTATACCTCGCTGTCTTCATCGTGTCACTTTCCGAAGGGGGCGAGTGCCAGATGCGTGCCAAATCGCGGCTCGTGGCCCTGGTACTTGCCTTCCTCGCGCGGTCGATCATGTCGTCGCGAACGCGCAGATAGAACCTGTGCGTGGTACCGAAGTTCGAGTGACCCGCGAGCTT
>Ga0154636_1098_pt4 | contig 8619 bp, 9 predicted proteins | sample Rifle2008BG13ft_FD_116065 | JGI IMG/M metagenome (GOLD analysis project Ga0154636, IMG submission 116065) | Planctomycetes bacterium RBG_13_60_9 | reverse complement strand
AGTCCCTCCAAACGCTCATTGAGATCCAAGGTGTTGATCTGCTTCAGGAGACTGTCACACAGACTCTCGATCATCTCACCCTCGGAGATGATGAACGCATACTCGGAATCCTGGCCGCCGAGGTTTTGGACCTTCGCGAACTCCTTCTCATACATCTCCGTGAGTTGCCTCTCCCGTGCGTACGCATCTTCCGAAAGAGATTTCGCCAGGGCGACATGTTGTTGCACGAATGCTGCGCCAAGAGCGGCGATTCCCTTCTCCAGTTCGCTCTTCCTATTCCGCAGCAACGTGATTCGGGAGTGCTGAGCCACTCCATTGGCCTGGAGTTCGGCCAACTGAAACTGGGTTTTATCGAGCTCATCCCGGAGGCGCATTTGCTCATTGTTTTCCGCGGCGGTTGCGGTCGCCTGATGACCATAGACGTATTGCCGGAACGCGTCAGGCTCACCTGCAAATCGCTGAAGCCCCTGGTAATAGGAATCTCGCTCAAGCGTGCCCACACGGGCGCCGGCGAGTTCCTGCTTCAGCAGATCGAGCGTCTTCGGGGTAATGCCGTCCCGAGTGTTCTCGACCACGTCGGGATGCCTCTGCTCGAACATCATCCGCTCTTTGCGCTTCAGTTGCAGTTCGCGAGAGCGTTTCTCCAACTGGCCGTTGAGGTCCTTGAGCAGATCCGCCGTACCGAGTTGTCTGTTCGCTTCATGCCACCGAATGTATGCCCGGACCACCGCGTTCACGATCTGAGCTGCATCTTCAGGGTACGCAGACCGCGCTGTTACGCTCACAATATCGATGTTCTTGGCAACAGACGCCGAGAGCGTGCGTATAATCTCTTCCACAGGATAGCCCCTGTTTCTGAGAGTGGGGAGCGCCGGTGCAAATTCGAAGAAACAAGTCTGGAATTCTCGCGTAATGATTTTTTTAGGCTGCTGTGAGGATATCATGACGGCAAGTGAGCCTGCTGGGCTCGGATGAGCATGAAAGCGGCCCATGTAGTGGCATCGATGCCGGATCTGCCTCACAAGGGACACCTGCCCGCCTGCGCTCCCGCTGACCGTAAGACCGCATCTGCTTCAAACACCGCGTGTGACTTGATGCTCGTTAGGTCTGTTCCACCACGGGCGGCCGGTCGGTTGCCCGGCGCTGCTCCGAAAGGCGCGACAGCAGAACACCAGAGGGGTATCATCCAGAATGTCGGCTGCTGTACGGCCTTCCCAGGCGATATCACCGCCTGGGCGCGAGCAAAAGGAAGCCCCCGCGATTTGATGAGGGAGAGGAAGCGAGACTACGCGGGGGCTTGTAGGCTCAATCCAAGCCAGCCACGGCCCGGTATCGGACGCCGTGACAGGATAGGACCATTGTCACCGATTCTACGGGCCTGTCAAGGAAAAGACACCCGTTTTTCGCATATTGATTGGCGCAGACAGGATATTCCCGAAGCAGACTGAGCACGGGCCGCATTGATGGGCGGCTGAACCATCACTACACTACATGCACATTGCGAAGTCGCGCGTGCCCACTCAGATATCGGCTATGCAAGGAACAGAGGCAGCGATGGGACTGTTTCAGATCGACGACTTGCATACTTTGGCGGAATACAGGCAGTGGCCCTGTGTCTCATTGTTCCTGCCGGCCGCGTGCAACGGGCGGGTCCGCACCCTGTTCATCCAGAGGCACGCTCGCACGTGGGGTACATTCGATCCCCAGCGGCTCTCCGTGGAGACCCGTGAGAATCCAGCCAAGGGCGACGTGGACCTCATCGACCTGGTCACCATCCATGTCCTTTTGCACCGGGGCAAGGTCCATGCCGTGCGCAGGGACCAAATGCCGACCGACGGTTTGCAGGCCGCGATCTTCCGGTGCTGACTACGCTGTCGTCAGGATCGTGCTATGTATCTTCCCGGCGGTGGTCGTCGTTACCGCGGGACCTGCAAGATGCACTCCTACGCCGCGTCCGTGCCCGTTTCGCTGTCCAGATCCGCCAGAGGCAGTTCTATCGTGAAGGACGTGCCTTTCCCCAACTCGCTGTAGACGGATATGGCGCCCTTGTGGGCCTCGACAATTTTCTTAGCCGTAGCCAACCCCAAGCCACTGCCGCCCGAGCGAGAAGAGTAGTACGGCCGAAAGAGGGTCGGCAGTCTCTCCGGCGGTATTCCTTTTCCCGTGTCGCTGACGTGAATGACAGCCCGTCCGGCGTGCCGGGATGTCCTGATCATCAATTCCCCCTGCTGGTCCATTGCCTGCTGCGCATTGATGAAGAGGTTCAACAGCACCTGCTTCAACGCCCCCGGATCCACCCGGCACATCAGGGGTTTTTTGCTCAGACTCTGTCGGACCGTCAACGCGTGGCTGTGCGCCTGGGGCGTGTAGAAATCGATCATGTCCCCCACCAGCTCGTTCACGTCCACCGTTGCCAACTGCAGGTCGGGGCGGCGAACGTACTTCAGAAAGCCATCCAGGATCTGCTCGAGCCGTTCCGTTTCTTTCTGAACGATGGCGATTTTGCGCGAGGCGCCGGCCAGATTGCTCCGATACCGATCCCACGATGTTCTGTTGGGCTCCGTCAGATCCACCTCGTCCAGCGCCTCTCTGGCAAGCTGGAGGTTGACTTTAACTGTTGACAGAGGATTCTTGATCTCATGGGCGAGTTCTCCCGTCAATCGGGTGAGCTCCTGCTCAGACTCGTCCGGCTGGGGGGGGGCTTTCTTTCTTCGCAAGCCCCCTCTGGAAAGCAGGGCCAGGAGACCAGCCCCCATCCCGGAAATGGTCAGGAGCACGCCGCCCCAGAATCCGCTCACACTTGGTTCGCTCCGATGAACGTTTCACCTGCAAAAATGGTACGGGCAGGCCCCCAAGCCTGCCCTGGTCAAGGCAACCACTGGAGTTGCCGCTACTTCGGAGTTTCCATTGTCCTGTCTGGAAGACGATGGGCGTCCGATCCGACGGATGTCGCCTACCTGTTCCTCCCGGCGGGCCTGGGTCTTCTCTCTTCCCCGGCGGGTCTGGGCTTTCTCTCTTCCTTGATCCCCATGTCCGCCAAGGCCGCCTTGCGCGACAGTTTGTAACGACCCTGCTCGTCGATCAAGATCAGCTTGACCGGTATGATGTCGCCCAGCTTGCAGACCTCCTCCACGCGTTTCACATATCCTTCGCTCAGCTCGCTGATGTGGCAGAGCCCTTCGACACCGGGCACGATCTCGACGAAGACGCCGAAGTCCTTCACGGAGACGACCTTGGATTCCTTGTAGATGCGCCCGATCTCCGGCGGCTGGGTCATCGCCTCGATCATCTCCTTGGCCCGGAGATGACCGTCGCCATCCACGCAACTGATGTAGATGGTGCCGTCCTCTTCGATCTCGATCACCGTGTCCGTCTGTTCCTGGAGGCTCTTGATCATCTTGCCCGCCGGACCGATGACCTTCCCGATAAACTCGGGGTCGATCTCGATCGTAATGAGCTTCGGCGCGAACCGGCTCAGCTCCGCGCGAGGCGCGCTGATAGCCCTGTTCATGACCTCGAGGATCTGCAGCCGAGCTGTCCGCGCTCGCTCGAGCGCCTCCACCATGATCTTGTGCGGAAGCCCCGTCGCCTTGATATCGAGCTGAATGGCGGTGATTCCTTGGGTCGTGCCGGCGATCTTGAAGTCCATATCGCCGAAGTGGTCTTCCTCGCCGAGGATATCGGTGAGCAGCTTGTAGCGTCCGCCATCCTCACCCACCAGACCGATCGATATTCCGGCCACCGCGCCACGAATCGGGACACCTGCGTCCATCAGTGCCAGCGAGCCGCCGCAGACGGAGGCCATCGAGCTGGACCCGTTTGATTCGGTGATATCCGAGACAATCCGGATCGTATACGCAAAATCCTCTTCCGCCGGCCTGACGTTTTCGAGCGACCTCTCGGCCAATGCGCCGTGGCCGATTTCTCTTCGGCCCGGCCCACGCACCGGCTTGACCTCGCCCACGGCAAACGGTGGGAAATTGTAGTGGTACGTGAAGCTCTGGGCATACTCGTCACCCAGACCGTCAATGATCTGGGCGTCCCGGATCGTACCCAGCGTGACGCTGACCAAGGCCTGGGTCTCGCCCCGAGTGAACAGGGCCGAGCCATGCGTCCTGGGAAGCAGGCCGACCTCGCAGGAGATTGGACGGACGTCCGTATCGCTCCTGCCGTCGAGCCTCTTGCCGTCCATGATCATCTTGCGAACGACTTCCTGCTCGATCTTGTCCAGCAGGCGACTGAGCATCATCGGATCGGCTTTGGCCTCTCCGGGCGCCGCACCTTGACCGGCGGCCTCTCCGGACTCGCCATACTTCGCGCGGATTTCGTCAAAAAGCGCGTTGACGGCGTCGTTCCGTTCCTGCTTGCCGGCAATCGTCTTCAACGTGCACAGCTTGTCGTAGATTTCGGCTTTCACTTTCTCATAGAGCTGAGAGTCGATTTCGACGAGGGGCAGTTCCTTCTCCACCGGCACTTTCGCCTGGAGCTCCTCGATCATCGAGACGACTTCTTGAATGGCCTCGTGCGCCTTCTGGATGCCTGCGGCGATCACGTCCTCGGACAGCTCCCTGGCGCCGACTTCGATCATGTTGATCGCTTCCTTCTTGCCGCCGACGAGCATGTTCATGTCGCTGGTCTCAAGCTGCGTGTGCGTGGGATTGACCACGAACTCGCCATCGACCCGACCGACCCGGCAGGCCCCGAGGGGTCCCAGGAACGGGATCTTGCTGATGGACAGCGCTGCGCTGGCGCCGATCAGGGCCGGGATGTCGGGGTCGTTCTCACGATCCGCGCTCAACACGGTCGCGATGATTTGCACCTCGTTGTAGTAGCCATCCGGAAACAACGGCCGAATCGGCCTGTCGATGTTTCGCGAGGTGAGCGTCTCTTTCGTCGATGGCCTTCCTTCCCGCTTGATGAAGCCGCCCGGGAACTTGCCGGCGGCGCTCTGTTTCTCGCGGTATTCAACGCTCAGAGGAAAGAAACTCGCGTCGCCGGTCTGCCGCGGAGCCGCCACCACTGCGGCGACCAGCACGACCGTCTCGCCGTACGTCACCATGACCGCTCCATCGGCCTGCCTGGCCACCCGACCCGTTTCCAGGGTCAGGGTACGGCCGGCAATCTCTCTCGAAACAGTGTATACACCTGTCATATGATACATTCCTTCACTGGTTCATACCTAATCGCACTATCGCGTGGACCTCCTGCCCAACGCCCTTTCATATCCGCCATGGGATACTCGTGAGGCCTGGCACTCCCGTGCCGGAACACACGTCGTGGGACTACTTGCGCAGTCCAAGGCGAGTGATGATGGTTTGATACCGCTTGATGTCTCTGTCGCGGACGTATCGCAGCAACGCTGACCGGTTGCTCACCATCTTGAGCAGACCGCGCCGCGAGGAATGATCCTTGGGATGCTCCCTGAAGTGCTCCGTCAGATCGTTGACTCGCCTCGTCAGCAATGCGATCTGCACCTCCGGCGATCCGGTGTCGCCCTCATGTACTTCAAAATCCCCGACAATACTTCCTTTTTCTTCTTTTGTCAGCATACTCTCTGCAAACCCTTCTTGTTTAGCCCTACTTGAGCTTCTTCTACAAACAAATAATAATCCCTTAATTTATACGAACGGCGACAGTGCTGGCAAGCCTTTTCCCCCTGTCAGCATAAAAAAAGCCGCCGACCGGGTAGAGATAGGCATTTTGAGTCTTCCCTGCCTGGGGACAGGTCGCCGCTTCCGATGGCGGACAGGCTCCTAACCGTCTCTCTTGTGCTCCAGGAAGGCATCCAGGATTTCGGCAGCGGCCAAAGCGTCGAGCCGATCCCGCTTTTTGCCCTTGCCAAGGCCGATTTCCACCCATTTCTGCTCGGCCCCGAAACTGCTGAGGCGCTCATCCTGAAAACAGATGGGAATGCAGACATGCCCTTTGAGCTCTTTGGCGAAGGCACGAACCCGTTTCGCCTGCGGACCTTCCGAGCCATCCATGTTCAAAGGCAGCCCCAGAACAATGCCCTCGACGTTCTCGGAGACGACGATCCGGCTGATCCGCCCGGCCAGGTCCTTCTGACCGTGAAGCACTTCGTACGGGGACGCAATGGTCTCGGCGGCATCACAGATCGCCAGGCCCGTCCTTTTCAGGCCATAATCTACGGCCAGATACCTCATCCCTGCGGCTGCCTCCGATAGACATTACGGGAGACTCTCAAATAGCAGGAGCATGTCATCCTGAGCCGAAGGCGAAGGAATGATATACTCCCTGCGAGAGCTACATGATCCAGTGCCCCGGCTTTCTGGGTTATAGGAACTTCGTTTGGCCGTGCTGCTCGATCCGTTCGAGCAGTGTTTTGAGTCGCTCGGTCTGGCTGGCGTGGCAAACCAGCGTCGCATCCGGCGTATGGGCGATGACGATGCCCTCAAGTCCGATGGCCGCGATCAGATGGCCCTTCTCTTCGGTCACAATGATGTTGTTGCGGCTGTCCAGAAGCTCACTGGCGCCCGCGACGACCACGTTGTTGTTCTCGTCTGATTTGATGACGTCGGCCAAGGCAGCGAACGAACCCATGTCCAGCCATTTGCAGTCAAGCCGAATGGCATGGACCTTGTCTGCCTTCTCCATCACGGCATAGTCGATACTGATCTTCGGCAGCCTCGGGAACCATTCCTGGATCGTCCTGTCCTGTGCCGGCGTATCCCAGGCGGCCGCGATGCGACGGAGCGGTTCGGTTGCCTCGGGGAGAAAGCTTCGCAGGTTGGCCAGGATAGCCCCGGCCCGCCAGACGAACATGCCGGAGTTCCAGGAGTATTCGCCGCTCTCAAGGTACCGCTTGGCTGTCTCCAGGTCGGGCTTTTCCTTGAAGGCTTCAACCGAGTAGACGGTGTTCCGGCATTTCGGGCACTTGCGCGGGTCGGCGCACTTGATGTACCCAAGCTGGATACTGGGAAACGTCGGCTTGATCCCAAACGTGATCAGCGAATCCGGATTGCCGGCGATGAATTCCAACGCATCGGCCAATGCCTGCTGCAGCACCTCGGGCGGCTCGATGAGCTGATCGGCCGTCAGCAGCGCCATGACCGCTTCAGGATCGAACCTGGCCAGGATTGTCGCCGCCAGACCGATGGCGCCGGCGGTATCACGAACCACCGGCTCGGCAATCACATTGTTGTCCGGCAGATCGGGGAGGTTCTCACGCACCAGATCGGCGTATTCGACATTGGTGAGAACGATGATGTTCCGCACGTCGAACATGGGAGTGAGCCGCTCGAAACACCGGCCCAGCAGCGTTTGTCCGTCCAGGAGCTTCAGCATCTGCTTGGGTCGTTTCTGGCGGCTGAGCGGCCAGAGCCTTTTGCCCGTCCCGCCGGCCATGATCACCGCGTAGTTCATCTTTCGGCTCCTTCCTGAGTCAACCGTATGTCCACGGGTGCCTTGCGGCTCTCGTCGAGCAGGAACGTGCCCGTGAGCCGCCGGTCGCCGAGCTTGGCCTCCACTTCGTATTGCCCGAAGAAGCCCTGGAAGTCCACGCCGCCGCGTGGGTCGGTCGCGGTCTCCGCCTTTGTCCACCATTTGCCCTTGATCAGATCGCGAAGTTGCTCGCAGGCCGGCTTGGGGCTCATGTCGCGGCGAACAAGCCCGGCAGGCGCCCGCTGCCAGGCATCCTGGTCGCTGAAATCCCACCATGTGATGGCTTCGACAGCGGGATGGGAAAACAGCACCGTATAGAACTCAGCTACCTGTTCTGCCTGGCGTTCTTCACCCTCAGGCGTCGTGGCCCAGGTGGAATCCTTCTTCGGACCTGATACGACGGTCGTCTCCGTGAAGTGCAGCGGCTTGCCGAATTTGGCGAAACGCTCGCACACGTCCCAGGCGCGTCCTGCGCCCCAGTACCCGCCGTGCATGTGCGACTGAATGCCGATGATGTCGTACAAGGGTTTGCCGGCCTCATCCACAAGCTCCGAGATCACCTTCTCGGCAAATGCAGGATCGGTGCGATAGTCGTTAATGACGAGCACGGCCTGCGGGCTCGCCTGGCGCGCGGTCTTGAATGCCGCTCGGACATACGGACCAACGCCCATCTCAGCAATGGCTTGCGTCAACTTCGGCGCCCGTTGTTTCACCTCTTCGCGGTCGTAGTGGGTGGCCTCATTGACAACGTCCCAGATGTCGATGCCGCCTTTGAACCGTTCGACGCACCGACCGACCCGCTTGAGCTGGAGCTGCATGACTTCCGCAGGAGTGTTGCCGGCCAGCCACCGGGGCTCAGCCCAGTTCCACGCAAGGGGATGCCCTTTCGTCGTAATCCCGTGGGCTCTACACCAGCGCACGATCTCATCGGTGCGTTCATCCTCAGGCTTATCCTTCTGCCGCTCGTACTGCCACCAATAGAACGGCAACGTCGCAAAGTTCAGCAGCTCGGCGAACTGCTTCTCGTACGCGTCGTTGTCCTCGGGCGTTCGACAGCGGCCCAGCTTGAAGATGTTGCACCCGAAGAGGAATTTGTGCCTCGTCTGGCGGATCTGCACGCTCACGCCGGCGGACAGCGTCTGTCCATCCGGGCCGATGAATCGCAAGGGGGCTGCACCCATCCGGCGACTACGGATTCGCTCGTCGGCCTGACTGATC
>Ga0154636_1122_pt9 | contig 8623 bp, 9 predicted proteins | sample Rifle2008BG13ft_FD_116065 | JGI IMG/M metagenome (GOLD analysis project Ga0154636, IMG submission 116065) | Planctomycetes bacterium RBG_13_60_9 | reverse complement strand
TTAGCGGCTACGGCGTCCTGGGGCTTCTGCCCTCCGTCCTCTGTCTGCCGTCCTCCGTCTTCGATCTTCTCGCCGGGTTGGCCGATGTAGGCGATGGGCGTGAGGACCTCGACCTCATCGCCTTCCGGATGGAGGATCTTCACGAGCACGCCGGATGCATAGGCCTCAACGTCGAAGGCCGCTTTGTCGGACTCGACGACCGCGATCACTTCGCCCTTCTTGACCTCGTCGCTCTCCTTCTTCAGCCAGTCAACGATCTTGGCGGTCTTGATATCCTGTCCCACCTGCGGCATCAGTACCGGTTCAGCCATTACTCATCCTCCTTGGAGTCTCTCACACGATGAGGCTCCAGGACCACTCTCATGTCATGGCGAGGAGCGAAGCGACGAAGCAATCTCAATCCCCGGGACGGGAGATTGCTTCGCTGCGCTGCAATGACATATATACCCCCGTCTTCGCGGGGGTGAGAATATGGACGACTCCGTGCGCCATACAACATTCATACTATTAGAGCTCTTAGGCCTTTCCTGCACCGCCGAAGAGCTTGATGTTCTCGGCGATGCCCTTTTTCATCTCATCGAACTGGGCCTCGATGACTTTGAGCGGATCGTACTGCGTGTTGTGCGCGTTGTGGTAGCCGACGAAACCGTCGATGAACGCGTACTTGATCTGCGTCGAGATATTCACCTTCGCACAGCCCAGCGCGATGCACCTCTTGAACACCTCATCGGACAGGCCCGTGCCGCCGTGCAGAGCGATGGGCACTCGCGTGCTCGCGGCGACCTTTTCGAGGATGTGGTACGCGATCTTCGGCTCGCCCTTATAGATGCCGTGCGCGGTGCCGATAGCCGGGGCGAAGCAGTCGGGCTTGACCTTCGCGCAGAATTCGGTCGCCTGCTGGGGATCGGCCAGGTGCGAATCCTGCTCCTTGACATGGATGTCGTCCTCGACGCCGACAATGGCGCCCAGCTCGGCCTCTACGGTGATGTTCTTCGGGCGGGCCATCCCCACAACCTGTCGGCTCAACATCAGGTTTTCCTCAAAGGGTTTTGCCGAGGCATCGATCATGACCGAGGTCCAGCCGGCCTCGATGCACTCCTGGATGAGGTCCAGGTCCTTGCAGTGATCCAGATGCACAGCGACCGGTGCTTTTGAGCGCTCGGCCAGCTCACGCACCCAACCCATCAGGGTTCGACTGCCCCAGAAGGTGACCGTCTTGGCCGAGGTCTGAATGATGACGGGAGCATTGAGCTCCTCGGCCGCCTGAACCACCGCCTTGGCGGAGTTATAATCCAGGATATTGAAGGCCCCCACGGCGTATTTCCCCGCGGCGGCCTTGGCCAACATGGCCTTCATGTTCTCAAGCGGCATAGCGTTCCTTTCCATAGGACCTATGGGACCGATAGGACACATGGGACCTATTGCACGTAAAGACATCGCTTGACAGCGTCGATGATATCCGCCTCCTGGGGCACCGACACCCGCTCCAGGTGCGAGTTGAAGGGTATCGGCGTGTTCTTGCCTGCCACAATCTCGATGGGCGCGTCGAGATAATCGAACGCCTCCTGCTGGACCATCGAGGCGATGTCCGAGGCCACGCCTCCCCGCCGGATCGCCTCCTGAACGATGACCAGACGCTCGGTCTTTCGCACGGAATTGAGGATCATCTCCTTGTCCAGCGGGACCAGGGTCCGAGGATCGATGACCTCGGCGTCGATGCCCTGCCCAGACAACTTGCCCGCGGCAGAGAGCGCCTGACGCACCATCCCCGACCATGCGACGATGGTCACATCCTTGCCCGCCCGCTTGATGTCGCCAACACCCAAGTCGATGGTGTATTCCTGCTGCAGGACCGGGCCTTTTTCCATATACAGCAGCTTGTGCTCGATGAAGATCACGGGATCGTCGTCCCGGATCGCGCTCTTGAGCAGCCCCTTGGCGTCGTACGGCGTCGCAGGCATGACCACCTTGAGCCCGGGCACGTGATAGTACCACGCCTCCAGACTCTGGGAATGCTGAGCGGCCAGGCTGCCGCCGCTGCCGCCCTGGGTGCGGAGGACCATCGGGACGCGGCCCTTGCCGCCGCTCATGAAGCGGTACTTGGCCGCCTGGTTGACGATCTGGTCGATGATCAGCGATGTGAAATCGACGAAGAGGATCTCGACGACCGGCCGCATCCCGGTGATGGCCGCCCCGACGCCCATGCCGGTGAAGGATGCCTCCGAGATCGGGGCGTCGATCACGCGCTTGGGGCCGAACTCATCGAGCAGGTTGACGGTGACCTTGTACGAGCCGCCCCGCCGGCCGATCCCGCCGCCGATCAGGAATACCCTGTCGTCCCGGAGCATCTCCTCGCGAAGGGCCTCGTTCAGGGCCTCACGATACATGATCTCGCGCGTCGTCTGACTGGTCGTATCTGGAGCCACGGTACTCAACTTCGTGTAACCTCCTCCAGGAACTTCTCCACCGACGGGTGGGGACTGTTCCTGGCAAACTCGATAGCTTCCTCCATCTGCCGGTCCATCTCGTGCTCAATGGCGAGGATTTGCTCCTCATCGACCCCACCCTCTTCCCGCAGATACTTGCGGCCGATCAGGACCGGGTCGTGGGCCTTGTAGTACTCCAATCGCTCCTTGGGCATGTACGAACCCGGGTCGTTGACGTGGTGGCCACCATGGCGATACGTCTTGGCCTCGATGAGGACGGGCCCCTTGCCCTTGCGGCACATCTCCACCGCCTCCCTGGTTCGCTCGTAGACCGCCAGCACGTCATTGCCATCGATCATACTGGAGGGAACGCCATAGGCCTCCCCTCTCTTGTGCAGATCGGGCACGCGGGTCATCTCCTCGATAGGACTGGAGACCGCATACTGGTTGTTCTCGAGCACGAAGACCACGGGCAGGTTCCAGATCGCCGCCATGTTCAACGACTCGGGGAACACGCCGTTGTTGGCGGCGCCGTCTGAGAAAAAGACCGCCACGACCTGGTCGCCGCCGCGAACGCTGATGCCGAGGGCCGCTCCGACCCCGATGGGGATGCCGCCGCCGACGATGCCGTTGGCCCCGATATTGCCCTTGGTCACGTCGGCGATGTGCATGGACCCGCCCCGGCCATGACAGTACCCATCCTCGCGGCCGAGAACCTCCGACACCATCTTCTTGAGTTCGCCCCCGCGTGCGATACAGTGGCCGTGTCCGCGATGCGTACTGACGATGTAGTCGTCCTCGCGGAGGGCCGCACACACGCCGGTCGCTATGGCCTCCTCGCCCAGGTACGGATGGAAGTACCCAATGATCAGGCCTTGTCGATAGAGCCTAATGCACTGGGTTTCGAAGACCCGAATCGTATAGAGCGTTCGATACAGTTGTTCCAGGAACTGCTGCGAATACATTCTCCACCAACCTAACAAGACCCCTGTCCGCACGCGCCCTTGGGTCTGGCACCCTCGCCGGGTGGCACGGTCAAACTCGTTTGACCGTGGATTCTCGGACGATCCGCTCAACCTGACGAACACCGACAGACGAGTTTGCCGGTGCCACCCAAGAAACCTGCCACGCGAGGTACAATCAGTCAACCAACGTACTTGCCGGCGGCTCCGGCCGGGCACGAATTGAGAAACGGTACATGTCTCCCCGGTAGATGGAGTCCTCCATCTCCAGGATCATCTCCTTGCCACAGAAGGTCGCTCCCTGGACCCGAAAGGCCGGCACCGGCCGGCTCAGATCGAAAAACCGCTGCGTCGCCGCATCCAGCATGATCGTGCTCAGCATCTGCTGGATCTCGACCAGGTGCAGGCCGTAGTCATTTTCGTAGATGTCGTAGAGCGAGCCAGTGAAGTCCTTGGCCTCGATGCCGAGGCAGAAACGCATCGAGATGTATCGCACCTCCATCATCATGGGGGCCTCATCGGCGAAACGCAGCCGATGGATCTTGTACACGGGGCCCGACATGGCGTAGCGGCGGCCGTTGATGATCGCGGCATAGCCCTTGTCCACCCGCCGAGCATTCAGCAGCTTCGTGGACGGGGTGAACCCGGCCTCCCGCATGTTCCGCGTGAAGCCAAGGATCCGGTTGGCCGAGCGATGCACGTTCTTCTCACAGACGAATGTCCCCTTGCCCTTGATCCGTGTGCACCAACCCTCAGCCTCGATCTCATGCAGCGTCTTTCGCGCCGTCGTATTGCTGATCCCATACTCGTGAATCAGCTCGTTCTCGGAGGGCACCCGCATACCCGGCCGCAACTCACCCGCCCGGATCCGCTCGATGATCTCCCGGCTGATGCGATAGTATTTCGGGACTGTCGTGCTCTCTGGACCCATACCCACGCCACTTCCAGCTTAACGCACTAAGATAGCCTGCCCGGCGGAACCGTGCAACAGTTTTCTGTTGCTCCCCTGAAAAACGGCGCCAACCAGCCCCCGTCCGGGGACGTAGAGCGATTGTTCTCGTGCATCGGTCGTCTCCGGATGCCCGAGAGAACCTGATCCGTAACGAGAATTGCGTCTTGTGGCGCCGGGTAAGGAGCCATACGCGTCAGTCACGCATCCAGGGCGGGTGACATGCACGGGGCGTCACGACGTTCGCGACACTGAGGTTTTTTCTACGCTCAAATAGGGGAAAAGCATTTGATCGACCCCATTGGAACAGCTACAATTCGACAAGGGTAATCTCAATCCATAATGATAGATATTTGAAAGGAGTCACGAGATGGCCAGACCAGAGACCAAAGGATCATGGACCAGGGATGACCTGAAACAGCTCAAGAAGCTGTTTCCCGATCGTCCGACGGCGGAGGTCGCCGCCGAGCTCGGTCGTCCCACGGAAGCCGTCAAAAAGAAGGCGTCGAGAATGGGATTGAGGAAATCCAGACGGTATATGAAGACCCTGGGAAGAACGTAGCCGCACGTCTGCTCTCCCGTCACTCCGCCGCGCCGCACTGCAATGCTTCCATAAGGGAGATGTACGACAGCCAGGCTCAAGGGTCTCCAGACGCGAACACCGCGTTTGGGAGGGGGCGGGCCTCCCAATCCGAGCGCTCGGATTTGGGACCCAATCCGCAATGCGATGGATTGCGTTGTCGGGACCCCCGAGTCCAGTCTCATTCCTGCGGCCTTGACATGATCGAGTCCGGGGGCCGCGCGGGCGGCGGTTGGTTTCTGCGCTTTCAAACGCCTCTTTTGTATGTCCTGTGGCAATCCGATCTTAACCTCACGAGAGCGCGTTTTGTCAGCGGTCAACCACCCTAAGCCCGCGCGCGTCCCCTGTGTGATTGGCTTTGGGGACTACTCCACCTGCATTGGTCATGCTGAGCGAAGCGAAGCATCTGGGCCACGAATGCAGCCAACGCCCGTTACCGTGCCGGGCCCGGACCCTTCGCCGGCGCTCAGGATGACAGAATGGGTGCACCGCCCCCGAGATTCAGTCGTACCGCGCGTCCCCGTTGGCCGCCAAAAACCTTGACATTCGTGCCCTCTCTCGCTATCCTCACGCGGTAGATTTTACCTAATCTGCTTCTGGTACTTGTTTTGGTGTTGGAGGTTGCGTTGAGAGTTTTGTCGGGCATCCAGCCGTCAGGCCGACTGCACATAGGCAACTATTTCGGCGCCATGCGTCAGCACCTGCAGATGCAGGCCCAGCATGAATGCTTCTACTTCATCGCGGATTACCACGCGTTGACCAGCAATCCCTCTCCCCAGGCGCTGGCCGAGTACACCCTGTCCGTGGCGATGGACTACATGGCTTTGGGGCTCGAGACCGCCAAAACGGTCTTCTGGCGGCAATCGGACCTGCCCGAAGTGACCGAACTGACATGGCTTCTGTCCTGCGTAACCCCGATGGGGCTGTTGCAGAAATGCGTCAGCTACAAGGACAAGATCGCCCAGGGCATCAGTCCCAATCACGGTCTGTTTGCCTATCCGGTCCTCCAGGCGGCCGACATCCTGATCTTCAAGTCGGACCTGGTGCCCGTCGGGGCGGACCAGAAGCAGCACATCGAGGTCACCCGCGATATCGCGCTGCGGTTCAACAACGCCTACGGCGAGGTCTTCAAGATTCCCGAAGACCATATCATCGAGTCGGTGGCCGTGGTGCCCGGCATCGACGGCCGCAAGATGAGCAAGAGCTATGGCAACACGATCGAGATCTTCGAGCCGGAGAAAACCGTCAAAAACAAGGTGATGAAGATCGTGACCGACTCCACGCCGGTCGAGGCGCCCAAGGACCCGGACAAGTGCAACGTCTTTGCCCTGCTGAAGCTGTTCGCCTCGCCGCAGGAGCTGGCCCAGTGGGATCAGCGCTATCGCCAGGGCGGCATGGGTTACGGCGAAGCCAAGAAGCGATTGGCCGAGCTGGTGATCGAGTATTTCAGGCCCTACCGGCAGAAGAGAGCGGAACTGGAGAACAACCTGGGTGCCGTGGACGCAATGCTTAAGAGAGGGGCCGAGCGGGCGCGGGCGGTCGCTTCGCAGACCCTGCTGGAGGCCCGCAAGGCCGTCGGTCTTGGAGAGCGAAGATGAATGAGAAACTTGTTACCGTGGCGCGGTTCAGCGACTACATGAAGGCGGATCTGGCCCGGCAGTTGCTCGAAGACGAGGGCATCAAGGTGCTCGTCACGGGCCAGAACGTCGCGAATGTCTACGGCGGCGTGCCGGCGGTTGCCGACATTGAGCTGCAGACGCCTGAAAATCAGGCCGAGGAGGCACGAGAGATCCTCGAGGCCAATGCCCCGCTGTCCCAGGGGTCCGACGAAGACCTGGAGTCTGAGGAGGATTTCGAGGAAGGCGAGGACTTCGAGGAGGAGCAGGAGTAGCCCTTGGCCGATTACCGCGTCAACCTCGACATATTCGCCGGACCGCTGGATCTGCTGCTCTACCTCGTTCGCAAGGAAGAGGTGGACATCTACGATATCCCCATTGCCAAGATCACCGACCAGTACCTGCAGTACATCGAGATCCTCAAGCAGCTCGATATCGACCTGGCCGGCGATTTCCTGGTCATGGCGGCGACGTTGATGGAGATCAAGTCGGCCATGCTCCTGCCGAAGGCCGAGCCGGAGCAGATGGGGCAGGAGGAATCGGGCGATCCACGCGCCGAGCTCATCCGCCAGCTTCTGGAATACAAGAAGTTCAAGGATGCCGCCAATCTGCTCGACGCCGCGGCCGAGCAGCACCAGGAGCGGTTCGGCCGGCCCGCCAGTCTCATCAACCAACTGGTCCCGGACCAGGAGCCCCAGATCGATATGGACCAGGTCAGCATCTGGGACCTGCTCGAGGCATTCGACACCGTCTGCAAGGCGATCGGAACGCAGGCCTATACCGGCCATATCTGCGACGATACGCCCATCGATCTGTACCAGATCGAGGTACTGCACCGCCTGCAAGCGGAAGGTCCGCTGACGTTCGAGCGGATCTTCGATTCGAAGCCGAATCGGCTGATGATGGTCGGGATCTTCCTGGCGGTGCTGGAGTTGATCCGCGATGAGCTCATCTGGGCAGAACAAGGCGAGAACTCATCCCAGATCTACCTGCGAGCCCTGACAGATGAGCCTGCTGAACAGGCCGTCCAAAGAGCCATTATGGCCGTCGGTGAAGTGGAGAATGAAGCCACGCCGCAGGCTGAGTCTGCCCAGACCCTTCCCATCCCGATCATGGAGCTGCCGCCGAAACCAGAAGCACATGCCGACGAGCAGGAAGATGCCTTGACTGCCGGCCAGGATGCCGCCTCGGCTGACGGTGATTTGGTATTTGACGAACCCTGATCCGCATTCGTACAATAATCCGCCTACAGCCTGAGAGAGGGGATTGTATGTTGCCTGGCCGCGGCACCGACAAATGCGGACATTGATGGTACTGCCGTCCATCGAATTGCCTGCCGCGACGTAGTAATTGGTGGTGGCCGAACGCGTGTGTGGCGAACACCCGTCTGTATGACGCGGAACATGGAAAGGATGGAGTCATGGCAGGCAATGTGGTTGAGCTGTCGGACACCAGTTTCGATGAGACGATCCATGGCTCGGATGTGCCCGTGCTCGTGGACTTCTGGGCGCCGTGGTGCGGGCCCTGCAGAATGCTGGCCCCGATCATCGAGCAGATCGCCGACGAGTTCGCGGGAAAGGCCAAGGTCGGCAAGGTGAACACCGATCAGAGCCGGGACACCGCCGTCGAGTTCGGGATCAACGCGATTCCGACGCTCATCCTGTTCAAGGGTGGACGGGTGCAGAAGAAATGGGTCGGCCTGACAAGCAAGAAGGACATCAGCGAGGCCATTACGAAGCTGCTCTGAGGATAAATGTCCCACAAGATCGTAGGCAAGAGACAGGTTGGAGAAGAGGTTTTCTGGGCAGAGGTTGAGGCCCCGCTGATCGCCAGGGCTCGCAAGCCGGGCCAATTCATCATTCTCAGCGTTGATAGCGATGGCTCGGAGCGCATCCCCCTGACGATTGCAGGTACCAATCGCGACCGGGGAACGATCGAGCTGATCTGGCAGCGGGTGGGCAAGACAACCGCCCGGTTGGCGGACCTGAAGGAAGGTGACGAGATCGCGAACATCGCGGGGCCGCTCGGCACACCCACGCATATCGTGCGCTATGGCACGGTGGTCTGCGTGGGAGGCGGGATAGGCAATG
>Ga0154636_1217_pt1 | contig 8947 bp, 6 predicted proteins | sample Rifle2008BG13ft_FD_116065 | JGI IMG/M metagenome (GOLD analysis project Ga0154636, IMG submission 116065) | Planctomycetes bacterium RBG_13_60_9 | reverse complement strand
GTGCTGCAACAGGTCACCGGGATCAATGTCTTCCTGTACTTCGGGACGGAGATCTTCAAGAAGATGGGCTCCGAGACCAACGCCGCACTGCTGCAGAACATCGTGGTGGGAGTGGTGAATCTGTCCTTCACGATCATAGCAATCTGGACGGTCGATAGGGTCGGCCGGAAGCTTCTGATGATGATCGGCTCGGCCGGCATGGGCATTTGTCTGCTGGCGATGGGCCTGGCCGCGTACGCCCAAGCCACAGGGCTGTGGATGCTGCTCTTCATCCTGGGCTACATCGCGTGCTTTGCCCTGTCCGTCGGGCCGGTGACCTGGGTGATCCTCTCCGAGATCTTTCCCACCCGGATTCGCGGCCGGGCGATGGGCATCGCCACCGTCTGCCTCTGGATCGCCAACTACCTCGTGTCCCAAACCTTCCCCATGATGAACGAGAACCCCTGGCTCGTGGCCACGTTCCACCGGGGATTCCCCTTCTGGGTCTACGGCGCCTTCTGCATCGTGCTGCTCGTCTTCGTCCGGGCGTTTGTCCCGGAGACCAAAGGCAAGACCCTCGAAGAGATCGAACGCCACTGGCTCACATAAAGACAGTGACCCGTTCAAAGACTATGGGGGAGGAGATTGCTTCGTCGCTGCGCTCCTCGCAATGACATGACGGATCATCCTATGTCATTGCGAGCGCAGCGAAGCAATCTCAAACGCACGATTTCTGAACGGCACCATAGCCTCCGTGCGGATCGTAGTATAAAGAAGCCCCTGCGCGGCGGAGGGAGAGGAAAAGCGAGATAACACGCAGGGGCTTGAGGGCTTAACCTGCAACTGATAATATACCCCCGTCCAGTACAGTCGTAAAGGAAATTTTTTCGTTTTTTCGACGAATCGTCGCTTGCCCGTATTCTTGCCGGTGACAGATATGCAGTTGCCTGAACAGATGACGATTCGGAGCCACACGATCACGGTGGTCCCCCGGTACGCCGAGACGGATAAAGGCGGCGTGATCCACCACAGCGTCTACCCCGTCTGGTTCGAGATGGGGCGCACGGAGCTGCTCCGCGCCAACGGGGTCGCCTACCGGGACCTGGAGGCCCACGGGATCCTCTTCGTGGTCGCCGAGCTGCGGGTCAAGTACCGCCGGCCGGCCTTCTACGATGAGGAGCTGCTGCTGGAGACCACCACCTCCAACGTCACCCCCGGCAAGGTGGAGCACACGTACAAGCTCACGCGACGCGGCACCGGTGTCGTCCTGGCGGAGGGCTCCAGCGTCCTGGCCTGCGTCACCCCCGAGGGCAAGATCCGCCGGATCCCCGAGTTCATGTACCCACCCCACGGCTGGCTCACCAACGAGCAGGTGTGAGGCACATGTCGCCCATGATCGTACACGGCGCGCCAACCTTGTGATCCCGCGATTTGTGAAATACGTCACAACTATGCCGCGATGATGACATACACTCTGTCATCCTGAGGCGAATCCAAAGGATCCGGCCGGCGGACAAGTGGTTTCTCACACTCACGGCCCAGATCCTTCGCTGCGCTCAGGATGACAAGCAGGGCGCATGGATCAAGCATGATGCGTAGGAGAGGGTCAGTGCGGCCGCTGGACCACTTCCTCGAGCCACTCCAGGGCCCCGGGCGTGCGAAGCCAGACCTCGATCAGCAAACGGACGCAGGAGATCGCCTCGTCCTCGGAGCCGATCTCGTAAGGGGCAGGCGGACGCACAGGCGCCTCATTGCCCAGAAGGTAGTCGGCGGTATACGCGTTGTCCTTGATGGCTTGACGCAGTTGTTGCCTGGCCGTGGGCGTGTCTCCCTCCTGCCGGAACGTCAACAGGGCGCGCATGTGGTTCCAGACGCACTCGCCCTGGTCATTCTCGGATTCCTCCAGGAGAGCGTTGACTTCGTCGTCCCGGCCGAGTTTCAGCAGACAAGGCCAGAGATGGTACCGGGCGCCCTGGTTGTCGCCCTCGTTCAGACGGATCAATTCCTGGTAGTGCTGTGCGGCTTCCTCCAGTTGGCCCAGCGCCTCCAGGAGCTGCGCCAGCCCGAACCGCGCGCGCATGTACGGGCGGGTCTGGATGATATCCCAAAACCGGCCGGCCTCCTTCTGGAAGATGTCGGGCCCCAGCGTCCGTTCCGCCGTCTGGATGGCCTGTTTGTAGTAGTCGAGCTTCTTATCCGGGTCCGGCGTCCGTTCGGCCAACAAGGTGTAGGCGTCGGCACAATCCGGACTGACCTCCAGGGCTTGGCGGGCCAGGTGAATCTGCCTCCGGCCGGAGGTCTCGTAGGCCCTGAAGACAAGGTCCTGTGCGCGAGCCAGCGGCGTCGTCGCCTCGAGCTCATCGGCATACTTGCCCATGAAGTTCTCATCAAGGAACGCCCGCATCTCCTCCTGGCTCTTGAACTCCCGCCCTTCCATGGCGTGTTCGATCTCCACCATGAACCTGTCCATGGTCAGGGGATTGGCCGGGTTGCGGCGTTTCTCGCGGCCGACGGGCTCCTGGGGCGCCAGCAGATCGGGCAGCGACAAGGTGAAGTCCATCGGGCCTTTGAGCGTGTCCACCCGCTTATTCCAACGGCCCGTATCCATCTCTTCTTCCGTGGTCTTCGCCAGGGCGCGCAATAGCCCCTCGAAAAAGGCCAGGACCTCCGGGCCGGGCCGGCGGTGCTTGCCGCGGGAATCGAAGCAGATCGCCAAAGGATAGGCATCCTCATCGGCAACAGGCAGGTCCTGGTCCTCCCACAGGTCCACGTCGCCGAAGGGAAGGTCGCTGATCGGGACGTAGAGCACGGACCAACGTTGTCCGAACTGCGTCAGATTCGCGTGTGGATTGCGGAGCAGGGCCCCGATCTCGTTGCGCGACTGGTAGAACCCCAAGCCGAACGTGCTGCCACCGGCGCCGAGGACCGTCGCGTATCGCATTCCGGCCTCGACAAGGGGCGATTCGATCTCGATGAGATCGTCGCTCGACAAGTATCGCCAGGGCTTGGCACGATGGAACTCGGCCGCCGCATCGGCAAAGGCACGCACCACATCGACCGTCACCCCCTTCACATCCAGCGCACCCGGCAGCAACGGACGCTTGGTCATTTTCTGGGCCATGTCCAGGAGCACCTGTTCCAGCACCACCAGCCTATCGCGAAGCTCCACCTCGACCTCCAGCTCCGCCAGCATCTCACGCAGGTACTCGGCCAGCGCAGGGTCCTTGACTTGCAGCTTCGTCGGTCGGTAGCCCGCCAACTGCTCATTGGAGGCGAAATCCGCCAGTGCCTGCAGAGCGACCTCGAACCCATCCGTCTCCTCCGTGCGAGGCGCACTCATGTGAATGAGCCTGGTCTTCAGGCTGATCCAGGCGGTGATCCACGGGCGGACAGGTCTCTCATCCTCCTCTCCCAGCACCCAGGTGAGCATCTTGAAGACCCCGCCCTGCCAGGTTTCGCCGGGGCTCTGGGGCAAGCGTCGCAATCGTTCCACTTGGAAGTTCATAACGGAGAGGGCGGGATTCGAACCCGCGGTAGGGAAAACCCTACACGGCCTTTCCAAGACCGCTCGATAAGCCGCTCTGACACCTCTCCGACGGCTCAGATAAACTCCTGGCTTCCATGATTCTACGAAGACCCGCCTGAAAAACAAGCCCAATTGACAAAAACCATAGGGCAAACCCGAAGTCGTTCGATAGCACGGCTCTGTAGACAATTGCGAGCGAAGCGAAGCAATCTCCCCTCCTGAGGATTGAGATTGCTTCGTCGCTGCGCTCCTCGCAATGACATATATGTGATCTGCCAAAGGAATCTCCGTTTGTCCTGACAAAAGCCACGCTCCAAATGCGCGGACACGACAGCTTGGCGTGGACCTTGCGCGGATTTTGCTGCAAAATAATGAACCACGGAACCGGCAACGGAGACTGAATATACGGATGATGGAACATGATGAACAACTTGTAGATGAGCTGCTGGTCATGGAGTGCCAGGATGGCAGCGTCAAGGCCTTCGATTCTTTGGTCCGGCGCTGGCAGAAACGCCTGTGGCGATATGCGTATCGGCTCACAGGCGACTCCGAGGCCGCATGGGATGTGACCCAGGAGAGCTGGCTGGCCGTCGTTCGAGGGATCAATCGCTTGCAAGATCCGGCCCGGTTCAAGTCCTGGGTCTACCGAATCGTCACGCATAAGACTCAGGACTGGATCGCCGGGAAGGTCAAGGCGCGCCGCAGGTACGTACCGGCGGTCTCCGATGAGCCGGAGCAAAGCGGGTTACCCGAACGCGAGCTTTCGGACGAGCTTCAGGACCTCATGCGCCGACTGCCTCCCTCCAGCAGGATCATACTGACTCTTCACTACCTGGAAGGCTGGCCCGTGGCTGAGATGGCGGGAATCCTGGGAATACCGGAGGGCACCGTGAAATCGCGCCTGCACGGCGCGCGCAATGAGTTGAAAACCCTGTGGTTACTGGCCTCTGAAGAAAGGAGCTCGAAATGAACGACGACAAGATCAGAAAGATAATTGACGATACGTACGATGGCTCAAGAGAAGACTCGATCCGATCGATGCTGAGCGAGTTCTACAGCCGGAAAATGGCCGCAACGGCGGCTTTTGTCTGGATCATCGGCATCCTTTTCCTCGCGGCGGCGGTGTACAGTGCCGTCAAGTTCTTCGGGGCCGTCGAGACCAAATACCAGATCCTGTACGCGACGATCTTCATCTCCTGCTTCTACGGGCTGGGTCTCATGAAGATCTTCGCCTGGCAGATGCTCCACAGAAACAGCATCAAGCGAGAGATCAAGAGGCTCGAGCTGCGGATCGCCGAGATGACGAAATTGCTGGACAAGACCCGGCAAAGCGATTCTCATTGACCCCCGTGCAGTCGCATGAAAGGAGGATCGAATGGTGCTTTGCTATGCGGTGTGGGTTATCCCGACGTTGTGCACGATCTCGGCCGGTTCGGCCGGCTTGCAGGGGCGAGAAACCACGTACGCCGAGCGGCTCGGATGGCCTGCCGGCACGAAGGCGGTCATCTTCCACGTCGATGACGCAGGCATGTCCCACGATTCGAACCTGGGGACGATCAAGGCGACCGAAGGGGGCGTTGCCACGTCCACAAGCATCATGATGCCCTGCCCCTGGGTGCCGCAGATGGCGGCTTACCTGAAAGAGCATCCGCAAGTCGATGCAGGGATTCATCTTACGCTCACGGCAGAGTGGAAGAATTACCGGTGGGGTCCCGTCGCCGGCAAGCCCGCTGTTCCCGGCCTCACGGACCCGCAAGGCTGCCTGTGGCACAGTGTCGAGCAGGTCGCCGGCCATGCGTCGGCCGACGAGTTCGAGACGGAGATTCGGGCCCAGATCGACAAGGCCGTGGCCCTGGGCATCGCTCCAACGCACCTCGACAGCCACATGGGGACCTGTTTCCAGCCGCTGTTCGTCGAACGCTACGTGAAAGTGGGCATAGAGAAGAATATCCCCATCCTCATGTTTGGCGGGCACTTACAGCATGTGGGTGCCGAGGCCGGACCGTTCAGACCCCTGATTCAAGCACTGGCCGACAGGGTCTGGAAGGCGGGTCTGCCCGTGATCGACGATCTCGTGACTCAACCGACCAAAGGCCCGGCGTACGAACAGAGAAAGCAGGAACTGATGAAACTGCTTGGCGACATGAAGCCGGGGATCACCCAGATCATCGTCCACTGCACCGCCCCGACGGAGGTGTTTTCCCAGATCTCGGGCTCCGGTCCGGCCCGCGAGGCGGAGCTGCGCCTGATGCTCGACCCGGACGTGCGCTCGTTCATCAAGGACAACGGCATCGTCCTGACGACCTGGCGAGAGCTCAAAAAGCGCCGCGAGGCCGCTGGCCAATAACCCACTGCTGCCGTATTTCGCAAGGCCTGCGACCATAGTCTGTAGATTGCTTCGCTTCGCTCGCAATGACATACAGTATCCGTTCCTGTCCTTGCGAGGAGCGCAGCGACGATGCAATCTCTTGCCCGTGATGGGGACGCTGTGCTCGCCATGACACAGTCGCAGGATTTTTGAAATGTGGTCCTACCCCGGATGAGACTCGGGCACTGCGATGAGAAAGGTGCTTCCTTTGCCTTTGGCGCTCCTGATCTTCATGCGGCCGCCCAAAAACTCGATGCGCTCCCGGACGCTCAGGAGCCCGAACCCGAGGGCGTGACCGGAATCCGCAGCATCGAAGCCTTGGCCCTTGTCCGATACGGACAGGCAAATGCGGTCGCGTCGGCGCCGGAGTCGAAGGGTCGCCTCCCGGACCCCGGCGTGCTTGATCACATTGAACAGCAGCTCCTGGACCGTCTTGTAGAGAAGGACCCGGAGCGGCTCTGACGCCAGCTCGATCCGATCGCAGACATCAAGGTGGACCGTCAGACCGTGCTTCGTTTGCATCTGCCGGGCCAACCACGCGAAGACTTGGCAGAGATCGCTGTGGGAGAGTGCCGGCGAGCTGAGCTCGTGGGACAAGCTGCGGGATTGGTCGATCGCTTCGTTGAGCAAATCGTTGATCTGCGTGGCCGACTCGTGTGATTTGGCATCATCTTTCAGCCGGCCGTTCAGGATGCCCACATGGAACTTGGCCGCAGCCAAGAGCTGTTGCAGGTCGTCGTGGAGGATTCCGGCGAGGCGCTTGCGCTCCCGGTCCTCCGCCTCCGACAACTCCAGCGTCAGCTTCTGGAGCTGTCGTGCCCGATGCTCCAACTCCGCCGTCCGCTGGGCCACCTTGCTCTCCAGCGTCCTCGTCAGCTCGCGCAGGGATTCCTCGGCGCGCTTGCGCTGCGTCGTTTCAAAGAGGGAAAATGCGAGCCCTTCGACACGGCCGGAATCATCCTTGACCGGGGTGAGGGTCCAATCCCAATATGTCGTCCCTCTTTCCGGCTGGTCGGGGAAGACGAAAGGCTTGTCGTGGACCTCCCTGGGCAGGCCCGTATCCCGCACGCGGCGGAAGATAGCCTCGTTCTCTGCATGAGGATACAGAGCAAAATGGTTCTTCCCGACCATTTCCTCCGGCGTGTATCCGCAGGTCCTGGCGTACGTCTCATTCACACGCACGAAGTGGAAATCACGATCGAGGTATACAAGGTGGGAGTTCTTGGCCCCATCCATGATGGACTGGAGGATTTTCCTCTCCCGTTCCAGCGACTTCTTGGCTTCCTTGACCAAGGCCTCGGCTTGTCTGCGTTCCGTGATGTCGTTACTAACCTCCAGCACTGCCGGGTTGGAGGCGCCGTCGTGCAACACCCAAAGGCTGGCGACATGAACAACGGTCCCATCGGCGCAGCGATGGGTCAGCTCGCCTTCCCAGCGTCCCATTTTGTGCAGGGCAGCCCGGATCGTTTCCAGCGGTTGGGGGAATGTGGTCCTGAGCAATTCATGGCTGAGGCGGCCGATGGCCTGCTCGGCGGTGAAGCCGTAGAACCGCGTGCAGCCGTCGCTCCAGCGGACGATGCGGTCTTGCTCATCACGGATCAGGAAAGGGCCCAGATCAGTCAACTGGACCAGTTCGGCCAACTCCCGCGCCTGCTTGCGCTCGCGGATTCGCCCCCGGCGCATCCTCTCGGCAACGAGGCTGACCCCCAGCCCGCCAGCCAGAAGGACCAACAACCTGCCTACGGACGTCGGGTCGGAGAAGCCGACCTGTCCAGGGGTGGGATCGAACAGGAAGTCAACGCACAACCAGGAAGCCACGGTCGCCAACAGCCCCGGTCCGAACCCGCCGAATGCCGCGGCGCCGACCCACGCCAGGTAGAATACCAGGAACGGCGTGGGGCTCAGCACCTCCGGTAGCGCCCAGCGCACCACAGTCGCCACCGCCACGAGAAGCAGGGCCAGGCCGTAGTATCCCAGGCGGCCGAGCCAGGCGGGAAGTGGCGGCATGCCTCGCATTGCCTCCTTGACCTTCTCTTCCGAGCCGCGTGAGACGTTCCTCTCCACCCGCCTGCTCGCGTCAACGGGTTCCTGGGAGGAAGATGGGGCAGGCCGCTCCTCGGCTTGCGCCGGCTTTCCCGCCGGAGTCAGTCGATCAAGCGTACGGCGTGGCCGTCGTCCCTCATCGACCATGTCTTGGCCTGCATCCATGTTCATGTCGCGCTATCCCCATGAAACACCGGGCGCCCCAACCTTAGCCCCATCAGCAAAGCCGCCCGAAGCGTTTCGCAAGTCAGAATGACAAGGAGCCACAGAATACGTCTCTGAACAAAGCCCTTGACCTGTCGGTGGGAGGGCTTTCTACCTGCATCAGGATACCTGCACCAACCAAATCCTTCAAGAGCCTCACGTCAGACTCTTATTTCTTACGGATGGCGAAACTACGCCGTTCGCGACAGGTTCGACGCAGGGGGAAAGGTCATGTCCATTCTTGTGCTCCCGGACGTGGAAGGACTGCAAAGGAAGCGTAGAGCGGATCGGCTCCCTCCAATAGAGGCCGTGGCCCCCCAGACGCCAAGCGGTCACCCAGCACAACGACGTCGTCCTGATGGCCTCGTGGGAGAGCAAAGAGGTGATGACGCCTCGAAATGATGCCGTTGTGACGGTAAAAAAAACAGGCCGACCTCCGCCGTGTCGGCCTTGAGAAGGAGGACTGTCGCGGGCTGGTCGTCGTTCGTGGCTCACGACTGACCCCTTGTGACGCATGAGTATCTGTCTGAGTCCTCACTACCATTGACGCTGCGGAACGCCAAGTGTTACAAGATTTTCCGTAGATTCTTTGAGGAAAGTCTACTTCACCACAAGGACTGAGCAGCCGGCCAAGCGGACCAGGCCCTGACACGTGCTGCCCATCACACGATCGTAGAGAGCCGAGTGGCCCATGAATCCGACGACCAGCAAATCGAAGCCCTGCTCTCTGATGAACTCGACGATGGTCTTGATCTCGTGGCCGACGAGTACATGGCATTGTAGCTCGATGCCTTGCTCTGTGGCCATGTGTCTGGCTCGCTGCATCG
>Ga0154636_1155_pt2 | contig 8964 bp, 8 predicted proteins | sample Rifle2008BG13ft_FD_116065 | JGI IMG/M metagenome (GOLD analysis project Ga0154636, IMG submission 116065) | Planctomycetes bacterium RBG_13_60_9 | reverse complement strand
AGGTAACGATCCGGAGCATCATTTTGCGCGCGCGCGCAAAATGATCGCTCTCGGCAAAGGCGGACAGCGGGACGTGAATGACTACTGGCTCTCGCGCTTCGCCTGCTACCTGATCGCCCAGAACGGCGACCCGCGCAAGCCCGAGATTGCGCTTGCCCAGAAATATTTCGCGATCCAGACCCGCCGGCAGGAGCTCAGCGATGCCCGTCAACGGGACCTGGAGCGATTGGAGTTGCGCAAACAGACAACGGAGGAGTTCAAAGCCCTGTCGGGCGCAGCGCGTAACGCGGGCGTGCACAGTACGATGTTCGGCATCTTCCACGACGCGGGCTACAAAGGGTTGTATGGCGGCCTGGGCAGCGACCAGATCAAGGCCCGCAAGTGCATTGCCGCGAGCGAGAGCCTCCTGGACCGCATGGGGACCACCGAGCTGGCGGCCAACCAATTCCGTATGACCCAGACCCGTGAGAAACTGGCCCAAGAGGGCATCCACGGCCAGGAGCGCGCCATCGACACACACCGCCAGGTCGGCAAGGAAGTGCGCGAGGCGATCCGGCGTATCGGCGGCACCATGCCCGAGAACCTGCCGTCCGCTGAGGACATCAAGCGGGTTGAAAAGAGACTGAAGGATTCCCCGCCGCACCTGGAACTCAACGGACCCGACGCCCAGGGCCTCACCGGCCCGGAACAGAAGAAGTAAGCCGCACGGCAAAGACCTGATTTCCTTCGGTCCCCTCCCGTTCACCGGGTCACGATGAAGGGCCAGTCGTAGGGTTGGTTGCGGTTCGTTGGGCCTCTTTCTCGGCCGCCGTTGTCTTGGCCGTCTTCCAGGATGCTGTAGAGGAGATAGCCCGGCTCGGTGCGTTTGTAGCGGATCGGCTTGCCGTCGAAGGGGTCGGTCGGCACTTCTTTGATATACTGCGGCACCAGCTCCTCCAGTTTCTCCGGCACCTTGCCCGTCGCCAGCCGGTAGCGCTCGATGGCCAGGGCCGTCCTTGCCAGATCGATGCCGGCACGGGTGCGCAGGTCCAGCTCGGCCACACGGCCCATCGCCGGGGCCAGCATCTTGATCATGACGTGCACGAACGAAAGATCCTCTGCTTTCTTCGTGGCCGCGCGAAACCGTGTCAATCGCTCCGCCGGCGGCAGCCTGGAGGCCTCCACGCAATCGTCCGTGTAATTCAGGATATCGGAGATCCCCATTCCCGTCATGCCCGGCAGCATCCGGGGTCCGGGGCCCTGACCGGTGCCGGCCAGGAGGAATGGGTTCTTGCACGTCTCAAGCATGATGCATCGCTCCGTAATCAGGGCCTGGGTGAGGTCGAGCGTGCCGTCGGTAGCCATCACGATCTCATTCAACCGGGCCAATTGCCTGTCTGTGAAGGCGGTAGCACTCAAGCTCCGGTCCAGGTTCCCCAGCACCAAACCAATGCAGGCGACTCGCACCAGGTAATGGATCAGCGCCGGCTCCCGCCGGAGCGAATCCGCCAAACGAAGTCCATCCTCCACACACCTAAGGGCCGTATTGGGATCACCCGCCTGCGCGTAGTAGACCTCGCCCAGGGTCAGCAGTTGGGCACAGTGTCTCACATCGGCCAACTGCGTGAATCCCGTCGGCGCGTACTGCCGCCAGTCCCAGTCATAATCGCAATCCTGGATGCCGGCGGCTTCGTGCAGCAGGGAAAGGCATTGCTGGTTATCTGCCAGGCATTGCGCGATCGCCTTGACCATCGGCTCCGGCAGAGGCGATCCGCGCTGGGGCCACTGGGCAGTTCCCAGATGCGGCATATTCGCCCCATCCAACGGTGGCACATACGCGGCAAACCCCTCCAGGTACACCTCGGCCGCATTCGCCGTCCCCGCGGGCAGCTTGTTGTACTCAGCCAGTTCGGCCATACTCGTCGGATACCCGGCCGCACACAACGCCGCCAACCGCCGGGCCGTCTCACCCCTGCGGATCACGACGTACAGGCAGAGCGCTCCCACCAATACCGCGACAGCCAGAAGGATCACATGCCAACCCTTGAGCCTGAATCGCCTGTGCTGCCTACTGATCTCACTATTCATGTCACATCCCTTACGATGGCTCCTGAACCCGTGAATTCACGACTACCTCGACGCCGCCCAAAATGATAGACGCCCGCCTGCGTCGAATCATCAATAATCCCTAATCAAACGCGGGCGGGTTGCTCTACCCATGCGGGGGGTTTTGGGGTATCATGGTTCGCCTGTTTGTTCGTGAATGAGAGCAGTCATCATAGCTTTGGATAAGGAGTACGTGATCATGGCACAAGCGGATATTGGATTGATCGGCCTGGCCGTCATGGGGGAAAACCTCATCTTGAACATGGAGAGCAAGGGGTTCACGGTCGCCTGTTTCAATCGCACGGTTTCAAAGGTGGACGACTTCGTCAATGGGCGGGCCAAGGGCAAGAATATCATCGGCTGTCATTCCATCGAGGAGTTGGTCGCCAGCCTGAAAAAGCCGCGTAAGATCATGATGATGGTCAAGGCCGGCCAGGCGGTGGATGAGCTGATCGATCACCTGCTGCCCCACCTGGAGAATGGCGACATCCTCATCGACGGCGGCAACAGCAATTACCAGGACACGATCCGCCGGACCGGGTACGTCGAGGGCAAGGGCAAGCTCTACATCGGCACCGGCGTCTCCGGCGGTGAGGAAGGCGCCCTGCTCGGTCCTGCCATCATGCCGGGCGGCTCGCCGGCGGCCTGGGAGCATGTGAAACCCATTTTCCAGAAGATCGCCGCCCGGGCCCCGGACGGTTCGCCCTGCTGCGAGTGGATGGGCGAGAACGGGGCCGGACACTTCGTCAAGATGGTCCATAACGGCATCGAGTACGGCGACATGCAGATGATCTGCGAGACCTACCAGATCATGAAAGAGGGTCTGGGCATGAGCAACGAGGAGATGCACGCGGTCTTCGCGGAGTGGGACCAAGCCGAGCTGGACTCCTATCTGATCGAGATCACCACGGACATCCTGGCCGTCAAGGATGAGGAAGGCAGGTATGTGATCGACCTGATCCTCGACACCGCCGGCCAGAAGGGGACAGGCAAGTGGACGGTCGTGGAGGCCCTCGACCAGGGCCAGCCGCTGACGCTCATCGCGGAAGCTGTCTTTGCCCGATGCCTGTCGGCATTGAAGGATGAGCGGGTCGATGCCTCGAAGGTCCTCCAGGGTCCCAAGGCCACGTTCCGGGGCAAGAAGCAGAACCTCGTCACGGACCTGCGCCAGGCCCTGTACGCGTCGAAGATTGTCAGCTACGCCCAAGGCTTCATGTTGATGCGGGCCGCGGCCAAAGAGCACCACTGGAACCTGAACTACGGTGCCATCGCCTCCATCTGGCGCGGCGGCTGCATCATTCGCTCGGCCTTCCTCAGCAAGATCAAAGAGGCGTTCGACCGCCGGGCCGATCTGCCGAACCTGCTGCTCGACCCGTTCTTCAAGGGCGCGGTCACGAAGGCGCACGGCGCCTGGCGCCGCGTGGTCACGACCGCGATCAAGCAGGGCATCCCGGTCCCCGCCATCGGTTGTGCCCTGTCCTTCTACGACGGCTATCGTCACGAGCGGCTGCCGGCCAACCTGCTCCAGGCCCAGCGCGACTACTTCGGCGCCCACACGTACGAGCGCGTGGACAAGCCGCGCGGCCAATTCTTCCACACGAACTGGACCGGCCGCGGCGGCACCACCTCCGCTTCGACGTATACGGTTTAAGGTTGAGTGCTCTGAGAATTCTGCATGATCTGGGTGGCAGCGGCGTTCGTAGTGACGCCGTAAGGCGTTTCTTAGGAAGTGTGAAGTTGGAAGACGTTTCGTCTGGCTCTTCCCGCTTGAGACTTCAAACTTGAAACTTCTTCTGATGCCCTTGCGGGTACACTACAAACGGGCTGCCACCCGTCACCTTTGAAGAGAATCGGGGACCGAATTGATGCGTGACAGCCTCCGTATGCAAGCTGTGCAGACACCGATCATTCCGGTTGTCGGGGAACTGATCCGCGCCAATCCGGGCACGATCTCCCTCGGCCAGGGCGTCGCCTACTACGGCCCACCCCCCCAGGCCGGCGAATATATCCAGAACTTCTTCGCCGATCCGCAAAACCACAAGTACAAGCTCGTCCAAGGCATTCCGGAGCTGCTCGATGCCATCAGAGAGAAGCTCGCCGTCGAGAATGGCATCCGCATCGGCGCCGATCAGCGGATCGTCGTGACCGCCGGGGCCAATATGGGCTTCGTCAACGCGGTCCTGGCCATCACGGACCCTGGCGACGAGATCGTCTTGAACCTGCCCTACTACTTCAACCACGAGATGGCCATCACCTTCGCCGATTGCCGGGCCGTCTGCGTGCCGACGGATGAAAGCTATCAGTTGCGGGCCGAGGCCATCGAGAGCGCCATCACCGGCCGAACACGGGCCGTGGTCACGATCTCACCGAACAACCCGTCCGGCGCTGTCTATTCGAAGGAATCGCTCCGCCGGGTGAATGAAACCTGCCGTGAGAGGGGCATTTACCACATCTCCGACGAGGCCTATGAGTACTTCACCTACGATGGCGCAGCTCATTTCTCGCCCGGCTCCATCGAAGGCAGCTCGCAGCACACGATCTCGCTGTTCTCGCTATCGAAGGCTTACGGCTTCGCAAGCTGGCGCATCGGCTGGATGGTGGTCCCGGAGCGGCTGTTCCTGCCGATCAAGAAGGTCCAGGACACGATCCTGATCTGTCCGCCCGTGATCTCGCAATGGGCGGCGGTCGGCGCTATGCACGCGGGCCGGGCCTACTGCGAGGACAAGCTCCACGAGACCCGCGCGATCCGCCGGCTCGTGCTCGCGAAGCTGAAGGAAATCGACGACCTCGTCACCGTCCCGCGTGCCGACGGCGCGTTCTACCTGCTGCTTCGCGTCCGTACGAAGATGGACCCGATGCAGCTCACACAGCGGCTCGTCGAGGAGCACAAGGTGGCCGTCATCCCCGGCACCACCTTCGGTGTCCAGGACCAGTGTCTCCTCCGCATCGCCTACGGCGCCCTGCAAACGGACACCGCCGCCGAAGGCATCGGCCGATTGGTGCGCGGTCTGAGACAAATTCTGACAACGTGATCACCGACAGACATCCCAAGGAATCGGGAGGTGCATCGTATGAAACATGTTAGAGAGCTTATCCTCTGGTGCCTGCTGGTCCTGTTTTGCGTCTCCGCAGCGGGCTGCAACACGCTCAAGGGCGCAGGCAAGGACATCGAGAAGGCCGGCGAGGCCATCCAGGACGCGGTCGACTGACCACAAGGATTAACGCACAGAGCCCCTTGACAGATGTGCGCGTTAGGCGCACAATCGTGCGCATTATGAGAACACCCAGAGGGCAGGCTCAAGACTGGTTGTTTCCACGTGTCCGCAAGGCAGTACTGACGCTGCTACTGATGGACCCGGACCAACGGTGGCACTTGCGCGAAGTGGTCCGAAGGACCGACTGCGCCGTCGGGACTGTACGACGAGAGCTCAAGGGTCTTGTGGCTTGCGGAATCGCCGTAGAGAACCGCGACGGCAACCGGACCTACTACCAAGCCAATCCCCAGTGTCCTGTCTATGCGGAGCTTGCAGGCCTGATTCGCAAGACATCGGGTTTGGCGGAAGTCCTCCGCACAGCGTTAGCTGGACTCGGAGGGCGGATCAAGGCGGCTTTCGTCTACGGCAGCCAAGCCAGGCAGGAGGCCGGTCCCGACAGCGACGTGGATCTGATGGTCATCGGCGAAGTTGCTTTTGCGGAGGTGGTCGCCGTGTTAGCCCAGGCCCAGGATGCGCTGGGCAGAGAGATCAACCCCACGGTGTATTCCGCCGAGGAATTCGGTCACAAGGCGTCCTCGGGCCATCATTTCGTTCGGTCTGTGCTGAAGAACCAGAAGGTTTTTCTGATCGGAGACGAAGATGAGCTTGGAAGACTGGCGGCGCAACGGCTGGCTGTCCATCCATGAACCTTCGCGCCAGGAAATCGGAGACCTCCTGGCGATTGCAGACCGGGACCTGAAGGACTGCCAATCCGAAGGTCTGAGCGCCGATTGGAAGTTCAACATCGCCTACAACTCCGTATTGCAGGCCGCCACCGCAGCCCTCGCAGCGGCTGGCTACAGAGCGTCCCGTGACTCCCCTCACTATCGTGCTCTCCAGTCTCTGGGACTGACGGTCGGAGTGTCGCCCGAGACGCTTCGATACCTCGACGCCTTTCGCAAGAAGCGGAACCTGACCGGATATGAGCGGATCGGTGCCGTATCCGACAAAGAAGTCGAGGAGATTATGGTGACTGCTTGGGCTGTGCGACGTCAGGTCGAGGAGTGGATCAAGACGACCCATCCGGATCTGCTATAACCCTCTGGGACCGACCGTACGCTGCTCCTTTCCTCCACGCGCCGGGCCAGGTGAGGATTTCCCTTGCCTCAAATCCCGCCGGTGATTAGCTTTATCGTTGCGGGACCGTAGGGCCCCATGTTGGGGGGATGTCTGAGATCCGGGCAGTCTGTCGATAGGGTCATGAACTGAGGGAAATCTGAATGCGAAATGACGCACGACGAGGATCGGTGTACGCGGCACTGGTGGCACTCACAATAGTGACGATGGCGGGTCTGCCGCAGAGGGCGGGCGGCCAGGAGCCTGGGGATTTTCGCGCGATCATCAGCCGGGCCAAGTCGGAAGTGTTCCCGGCGTTGATCTTCGTCAAGCCCATCGTGGAGGACTACGAAAGCGGCGAGAAGAAGCAGCAAGAGGTCTTCGGCTCCGGGGTCATCATCAGCCCGGACGGCTATGCCGTGACCAACTGGCACGTCGTGGACAAGGCCGTCAGCATCAACTGCGTCCTGTACGACAAGCGGCAGGTCCCGGTCGAGCTCATCGGGTCCGACCGCGACACGGACCTGGCCCTGCTCAAGCTGCCGGCCCCGCAGGAGGGCAAAACCTATCCGCACGCACGCTTCGCCGACACCGCCAAGGTCCACGAGGGCGATTTCGTCATGGCCCTGGGAAGCCCGTTCGGCTTCCAGCGATCCATCAGCCTGGGCATCATCTCCAACGCGGAGCGATACATCGGCTTCGACACGGAGTACAAATACAACACGTGGATCCAGACGGACGCCGCGATCAATCCCGGCAACAGCGGCGGGCCCCTGATCGACACCAGCGGGGCCATCGTCGGGATCAACACCCTCGGCGTCGAGGGCAGTGGCTTGGGGTTCAGCATCCCGGCGTCGCGGGTGCAGGACGTCGTCGAGCGGCTCCAGCGCGACGGCAAGGTCATCCGGGCGTACTCGGGGCTGCGTCTTCAGGCCCTGAAGGACTTCCATAGCAATACTTTCGTCGACGGCGAGCGCGGCGTCCTGATTGCCGGCGTCGAGGAGAACAGCCCGGCCGCCCAGGCGGGAATCCGCGCGGGCGACATTCTGCTGAGCGTCGACGGAAAGCCGGTCGAGGGGCTGTATGCGGAGATGCTGCCGGCGATCTGGCGGACCCTGGTGGACCTGAAGGCCGGCGGGCCGGTCCCGATGGAGCTGCAGCGCGGCGGTGAGAAGGTCCAAGTCCAGGTCGCGCCGGAGCAGAAGGGCCGGTCCGAGGGCGAGGATTTCGACTGCCACCGATGGAATATGACCGTCAAGGAGATCAACAAGGACCGGACGCCCCAGCTCTACTACCTCAGGCAAAAAGGGGTCTTCATCCAGGGGACCCGCTACCCCGGCAACGCCGAGAACTCGGGACTCGCCCGCCGGGACATCATTCTGACCATTGACAAAGAGCCCGTCGAGACGGTGGAAAACGTCAAGCGGGTGTACGAGCGGATCGTCACGGATGAGAAACGCGAGAAGAAAGTGGTGGTCGAGGTCCTGCGCAGCGGACTACGAAAGTGGATCGTCTTGGATTACCGTCGGGATTTTGAACAGGAATAGACAGCGCAAGTAGGTGGTAAGACGGGCTAAGCGCGTGTTTGGCCCGGCCGCGTTCGATGCCGGGTGGCACGGGCAAACTTGTTGGCCCGTGGGCTTTCGGAGGGTCAGGAGTGTCCTGACAAACACCGACAAACGAGTTTGTCGACGCCACCCGGAGTATTGAGCAGTCCGGGCTAAACACGGCAGGGGCTAAAGCCCATCCTACATGATTGGTGAACAGGAGTAGACAGATGCGAACTCAGAATACGCGAGCATGGATTGTGGCGGTGGTGTTGATGGGTCTGAGCATGGGCGGCCAGGTCGGCCGGTCGGCCGCCGAGGACGAGGACCGCGGGCCGGCGCAGAAGATCCATCAGCAGACCGCGCGGAGCTTCGTCGTCATCAGCTTCCACCTGAAGAAGAGCGACCGGCCGTACATGAACGGCGCCGATGGGCCTGACTACGGGCAGGGCAGCGTCCTGCAACGGATCATCAATAAGAACGCACTGGATGTCATCGGTGTGATTCTCAACGATGAAGGCGACGTGCTTACGTTTGAGCGAGAACCGACCCATCACGAGGTGATCGACCAGATTGTGGTGAAGGGTCCGGATGGGGTCACCATGCCGGCCAAGGCCAACCGGCTCCTGGTCAATGCGCCGGGCCGGATCGTGCGGATCGAGGGCAGGTTGCCCGCCGGCTGGCAGCCCTTGCAGTTCGCGGAGCTGGGCGAGATGACGCCGGAGACAAAGCTGTACGCCGCCAGCATGGGGTCCGACAGGTACTACCGTCTCTACGTCCGGTCGTGCGAGTACGGCCTCAATTGGGACAGCACCATGGAGTGCGGCCCTTCCCTTCGCGTACCGGGTGTGTACTGCGTGGCCGTCCTGTGCAATGAGCAAGGCCGGCCGGTCGGCGTCACCTGCGTGGACCAGATCGACCTCGGCCCCGGCGGACCCGCCTGGCGTGCCAAGGATATCCTGGCCGACCCCGGCATCCCAGAGGAGCAGCAGCGGCAGCTTGAGCAGAAGATCAAGCAGGAA
>Ga0154636_1004_pt2 | contig 9028 bp, 8 predicted proteins | sample Rifle2008BG13ft_FD_116065 | JGI IMG/M metagenome (GOLD analysis project Ga0154636, IMG submission 116065) | Planctomycetes bacterium RBG_13_60_9 | reverse complement strand
GTTCCGCGTCGAGCGATAGTGCCTCCCGCTGCTCCCAGACGGCTTTCACGCGGGCAAAGAGCTGCTCGTTCAGCAGGATGTCATCCTCCAGGGCGGAGGTCAGCGGGGCCAACCGGCGTGCGATCTCCTGGAGCCGGTCGTTGGTCTCGGCGGACCGGAGGTTGTGAAAAACGCCGCCGACCCTGTCGAGCCATTCGCCCGACGCGTCCAGCGCCTCGATCGTGTTGGCGAAGGTGGGCGGCAGGGCGCCCTTCGCGACCGCATCTGCTTCCTGCCGCGTCTGGCTGATGGTCTCCTGGAACGCGGGCAGGTAGTGGTCCTCCTTGATCCGGTCAAAGGGAGGCATGCCGAAGGGCGTCTCCCACTCGACCAGCAGGGGGTTTGACACCTTCGCCGACGAACTCGCCTGGTTCAACTCCATGGAAGGATTCTTCTCCTTTGCGACGGCGCTGGGGCTCGCGCCGGTTCCAGCGCCGCCACGTGCCGATGAACACAGGCCCAAGGCAAAGATTGCGGCCGTCATCGCCCCCAAGAGCGCGATGGTATCCAAACGATGCTTCATCGATATCTCCTTATGACCCCAGGGGGGCGGGGATCGACATACGGGCCTCGCGGTCGGCGAAGGGGCAGGGCGGTCGGTTTAGGCAACGAATCGTTCTATGCCGATTTCTTCTTCTCGGCAGTCGGGCTTTCGCTCTTGGCGGTCGGGACTGTCTTGCTCGCCGCTGTCGTTTCCTTCTTCTCGGCAGTCTTGTCTGTGGCGCCGCCGGTGTCCGCCTTGGCCGCGGTCTTGTAGCCGTCGCTGCGATAGTCGGTGCAGTAGAACCCGGAGCCCTTGAAGATGATTCCGGCGCCGGTTCCGATCAGCCGCTTCAGTGCGGTCTTGCCGCATTCGGGGCACTTGCGCAGCGGCTTGGCCGTGATATTTTGAAACGCGTCGAACTTGTGGCTGCACCGTCCGCACACATAGGCGTAGGTCGGCATAGTTCTTTACTCCGTGTTGCTCTGTCGTTCAGAGGGTGCCTCCGCCGCATCCGTGCCCGAGGCAGAGGACTCCTCCTTCGATGGGCGGGTCTGTTCTTCGGGCTGCTTCTCGCTCCCCTCGGTCGAGGGAGCCAGCGCCTGGACCTTGTTGACCGCGACCCGGCTTGGCCGGAGGACCCGGCCATCCAGCGTATAGCCCTTCTGGAATTCCTCCAGCACAATATCGTTCTCTTTATCCGGCTCTTGCCTGCCGAGCATCGCCTCGTGCCGCTCGGGGTCGAATTTCTCATTCAGGGTCTGGATCTGCTCGACGCCGTGCTGTTTCAGGATGTTCAGCATCTGGTTATAGATGATCTCGACGCCTGTGACGACGGCGTCGATGGTCTGCGCCGAGTGCGCCTCCCGCAGGGTGCGGTCGAAATTGTCCAGGACCGGCAGGAAGGACTTGATGAGCTTTTCCCTCTCGTACGCCACCGTATCCGCGATATTCTTCGGAACGCGCTTCTGGAAATTCGCATAGTCGGCGTAGATCCGCTGCAGCCTTGTGAACAGCTCATCCTTCTCCTGCCGCACGCGGTCCAGTTCCTGGCGGAGCTTTTCCAGGTCCCTGTCCGGCGCCTCGGCGCCCGCGCTCGCCGGCTTTTCCTCTTCCTCTTTAGGTCTCTTTTTCTCGTTCATGAGTGGGTACCGAAATGTCGCTTGAGTCTCTCGAAGAAGTTCTTCGACTTGGGAGAGACGTGTTTGTTTTCCGTCTGTGCGAACTCTCTCAAGAGTTCCTCCTGGCGCGCGTTCAGATTCGTGGGGGTTTCGATGGTGACCTGAACCAGCTCGTCGCCCATCCGTCCGGTTCGTACGTCGGGCAGCCCCTGTCCGCGAATCCGAAAGAGGCTGCCGTACTGGGTGCCGGCCGGAATCTTGAGTTGCTTTGTCCCGTCAAGGCTGGGCACGTCGATCGTTGCGCCGAGCGTGGCCTCGGTGAAGCTGATCGGGACGACGGCGATCAGGTCGTTGCCGTCCCGTTCGAGGAACTCGTGCGGCTTGACCCGCACGTAGCAGTACAGATCGCCGTTGGGTCCCCCGTCGCGGCCCGGCTCACCCTCGCCGGCGACGCGGACGCCCTGGCCTTCATGCACGCCCGGCGGGACCTTGATCGTCACGGTGCGTTTCTTCGGCACGCGGCCGCTGCCCCGGCACTTGGGGCAGGGGTTCCTGACGACCTGGCCGGTCCCTTGGCACTGCGGACAGGTCGAGACCATCTGAAAGAACCCGCCGCCCTTGGCCACTTGGCCGCTGCCGCTGCAGACCGGGCAGCGGCTGGGCTGGGTGCCCGGCGCCGCGCCGCTGCCGTTGCACTCGGGGCAGCGATCCTGCCGGGTGAACTCGATGGTTTTCTCGGTGCCGTGCGCCACCTCGTCCAGAGTCAGCTCGACACCGGTCTCCAGGTCGTAGCCCCGGACCGGCCCGCCCCGTCGGCCGCCGCGGCGCCCGCCGCCCCCGAAGACGCTGCCGAAGAAATCATCGAAGCCGAACATGCTGAAGATGTCTTCGACGTTCATCCGCGAGAAGTCGTGCATGCCGGCCCCGCGCAGCCCTTCATGGCCATACTGATCGTACTGCTTACGCTTGTCCGCGTCGCTGAGGACCTCGTAGGCCTCGGCGCACTCCTTGAACTTCGCCTCGGCCTCTTTGTCGCCGGGGTTCTTGTCCGGGTGGTACTTGATCGCCATGCGCCGGTACGCGCGCTTGATCTCGTCGGGCGAGGCGCTCTTCTCCACGCCCAGAACTCCGTAATAATCCCGTTTGGCCATATGCGCGAAAATAGTCGGCTACCGGACGGCGCCGTGGATTGGCTCTTCCTCTTTTTCCTTCAGCTCGGTGACCAGGACATTGGTCGTCAGCATCAGGCCGGCTACGGAGGCGGCCATCTCCAGGGCCGTGCGCGCCACCTTGGCGGGATCGACGATGCCGGCTTTGATCATATCGACGTACTCGCCTGTGTTCGCGTCGTAGCCGATGTTCTTGTTCCCGTCGAGCTTCTCGAGCAGCATGGCCACGATCACGTCGCCCGGCTGGCCCGAATTCTCGGCGATCTGCGCGGTCGGGGACTGCAGGGCACGGGAGACGATGTCGAACCCGATCTTCTCGTCGCCCTTGGCCTTGGCCCGGCCCTTCTCGACCTCTTGGATCGCGCGGAGGAAGATCACGCCGCCGCCGGGGACGATCCCCTCGGCCGCCGCGGCCCGCGTCGCGTGCAGCGCGTCGTCGAGCAGGTCCTTGCGCTCCTTCATCTCGGTCTCGGTGGGTGCGCCGGCCTTGATCACGGCCACGCCGCCGGTCAGTTTCGCCAATCGCTCCTGGAGTTTCTCCCGGTCGTAGTCGCTGGTCGTCTTCTCGATCTGGGCCCGGATCTGATCGCAACGGGCCTGGACGTCCTTCTTGCGGCCGGCGCCTTCGATGATCGTCGAATTATCCTTGGTGACGACGATCTTCTTGGCCTGGCCCAATTGTGACAGCTCGATGTTCTCCAGCTTGAGGCCGAGGTCTTCCGTGATGACCTGTCCGCCGGTCACGATCGCGATGTCCTGGAGCATGGCCTTGCGCCGGTCGCCGAAGCCGGGCGCTTTGACCGCCACGACCTTCAGCACGCCCTGTAGCCGGTTGATGACCAGTGCCGCCAGGGCCTCGCCTTCGACATCCTCGCCGATGATCAGCAGCGGTCGGCCCGTGTGGACGATCCGCTCGAGCAGCGGGATGAACTCCCGGACGCTCGAGATCTTCTTCTCGTACAGCAGGATGTAGATGTCCTCGTAGACCGCTTCCAGCGTCTCCGGATCGGTCACGAAGTAGGGCGAGATGAAGCCCCGGTCGAACTGCATGCCCTCGACGAGCACCAGCTCGTTCTCGAGGCCCTTGCCTTCTTCGATTTCGATCACGCCTTCTTTGCCGACCTTCGCCATCGCATCCGCCAGGATCTGGCCGACGGCGGCGTCATTGTTGGCGCTGATCGTGCCGACCTTCGCAAGGTCGTCGTGGCCCTTGACCGGGACGCTGGCGTTCCGGATGAATTCGGCGGCGATCCCCGTGGCCTTGCCGATGCCCCGGTAGATCGCCATCGGATTGGCGCCCGCCGCCACGTGCTTGAGGCCCTCCAGGTAGATGGCCTCGGCCAGGACGATCGAGGTCGTGGTGCCATCGCCGACCACGTCGGAGGTCTTGCTGGCGACCTCGTTGACCATCTTGGCGCCCATGTTCTTGAACGGCTCGGGCAGCTCGATCTCCTTGCTGACGGACACGCCGTCCTTGGTGATCTTTGGTGAGCCCCAGCTCTTGTGCAGAATCACGTTGCGGCCGGTGGGCCCGAGCGTGACTTTGACCGCCGCGGCCAACTGCCTGAGTCCTTCCCGCAGCTCGGTCCGCGCGACATCATCAAACATCAGTTGTTTTGCCATTTTCTGTTTCCTCGTCTGTCTATTTCAACCCACACCCGCATGACGCGGGTGACGGTCCAGTTGACCTGGATCGATCCTATTGCCGCGAACGCTATTTCTCCACCACGCCCAGGAGGTCGCTTTCTCTGACAATCACGTACTTCTGGTTGTCGATTTCGATCTCATTGCCCATGTACTTGCCGTAGACGACCTCATCATTCTTCCTCACGGACATAGGGGCCCGCTTGCCATCGTCCTGTATCTTGCCCGGGCCGATCCACAGGATCTTGCCGACCATCGGCTTTTCCTTGGCGGTGTCCGGCAGGAAGATGCCCCCGGCGGTCTTGTCCTGAGCTTCCGACGGCTTAATCACGACTCTGTCATCCAATGGTCTGAGTTCCATACTGCGTACTCCTTGCTCCTAGGACTATTCCTGACAATTACCCATCTATTTCTTCAGTACGAGAACGACAACACTGTCGATAGCATCCGGCGCTTTCTCGGGCAGGGAGATTGTGACCTTGCTCGCGCTGACCGTTGTTGCCAGTTTAGCCTGCTTCTTGTCGGCGAGCAGATAAGCCTTGTCAACCTCGGCGCCCGCCAGCGGCGCTTCGAGCCTGCCGTCCGCAGGCCAGTTGAAGACGTGCAGGTAGAGCTTGTTGCCCTGGGCCGTGCACCGGCCCCACGCGGGCCGGCCGAAGGGGCTGGCCGTGGCGCCGTAGATGCTCTCCTTGTTGACGGCCATCCACTTGCCCATCCCCTGTAGCCGCTCGACGCTCGGGTCCGGGATCAGGCCCTCGGGCGTCGGGCCGACGTTCAGCAGGAAGTTGCCGCCTTTGCTGGCGACATCGACGAGCGTCTGAATAAGCTGCTCGGTCGATTTCCAGTTGTCATCGTAGGATTTGAAGCCCCACGTATCGTTCATGGTCATGCAGGTCTCCCAGTCCACGCCGGGAAGCCCGGTCGCAGGCACCTGCTGCTCAGGCGTGCCGAAGTCGCCTGCGTATTCGTCGCTCTTGCTCAGGCCCTCCATGCCCTTGCGGCCCTTGCCCACGCGGTTGTTGATGAGGATGGCCGGCTGGAGGCTGCGGACGTAGTCGTACGTGGCCTTGCCCTTGGGCTCGGTCCAATCCAGGATCCACTCCCCGTCGAACCACAGCACGCCGATCGGGCCGTAGTTGGTCAGCAGCTCGGCAAGCTGCGGCTTGAAGTAGTTGTCCACGTAGCGGTCGAAGTGCGGATTGGATTTCTTCGTGTCGTTGTAGTTCGGATAGAACGGGGCCTGGGCGTCCGGGTGGTGCCAGTCCATGATCGAGTGGTAGAAGCAGAGCTTGACGCCTTGCTTCTTGCAGGCCGCCGCCAGCTCTTTGAGGATATCGCGCTTGAACGGCGTGGCGTCCATGATGTCCCACTCGGTGACCTTCGAATCCCACAGGCAAAAACCATCATGGTGCTTGCTCGTGATCACGATGTACTTCATGCCCGCGTTCTTGGCGAGGCGGACCCATTCATCCGCGTTGAATCCGACGGGGTTGAACTGGGCGGCGTACTTCTCATACTCGTTGACGGGGATCTTGCCGTTGTTCATGATCCACTCGCCGATGCCCTTGACCCGCTCGCCGTGGTACGTGCCGGCGGGCACCGCGTACAGGCCCCAGTGGATGAACATGCCGAACCGGGCGTCACGCCACCAGTCCATCCGCTCGTCTTTCGTCAGGACCTTCTTCCCGGTGTCTTTGGTCGTGACCTTCGTCTCGGTCGAGCCGGCTTTCGTGCCCTGATTGCAGCCGGAGACGATGTACAGAGCGATCAACAGGCTCAGCACCAAGGCCCCGATGGCAATCCATCGCCTCGATCCCGTTTCAGTCATAATGGCCTCCATAGTAAATGGCGATTTGGACAGTGTTGTATCGTTATGATCCCAGTACCTTCGCAAGCCGCGTCAGCCTGAGCCGCAGGCGAAGGATCTGGGTCAGGCAGGGTAACAAGCGTCAACCACCGTCGCGGCCCAGATGCTTCACTTCGTTCAACAGGACAATGTTGTGTTGGTCTTGGCATCGTCGGCATGCAACTCTCTCTATTGTTGAGCCGGGCGCACCTGGGGGGCGCCTTCGATCTGAAGCACCACGACGGTGTCGATCTTGTCCGGCGCCTCCTGCGGCATGGCTATCGTAACCTGCGCGTCACTTTGAGTGGCCGTGCAGGGGTGGTCACTATCGGCGAGCAGATACGCGCGGGCGACCTTATTCCGCAGGCCAGGCACGGAGAGCCGGCCGTCAGCGGGCCAGTCGAACACGTGCAGATACAGCTTGCCGGGCTTCGCGGTGCAGCGGCCCCAGGGCGTCTTGGCGAACGGACTGGCGGTCGTCCCGTAGATGCTCTCGCCGTTGACCTTCATCCACTTGCCGACCTCGCGCAGCGTCCGAACCGAGCCTTCGGGGATCGTCCCTTCGGCGGTCGGGCCGACGTTGAGCAGGTAGTTGCCGCCCTTACCCGCGATATCCGCGAGATTGCGGATGATCGTTTCAGGTGACTTCCAGTCCTGGTCATTCTTGTTATAACCCCAGTGCCGGTTCAAGGTCATGCATACTTCGAAGAGGTCCTTCGACGCCTGGCCCGGGATGCGCTGCTCCGGCGTGCCGTAGTCGGCCGGCAGACCGAGCCGGTTGTTCACCAGGCACCTCGGCTGCACCTGGTGGATCATGTCGATGATCTCCTGGGCGTGGACGAGCTCAGCCATCGGCTGGCCGCGGAACGAGCCGCCGCCGTCGAACCACAGAATCCCGATGGGGCCGTAGCCGCTCAGCAGCTCGCGAACCTGGTCCTTCATGTATGCGACATACTTGTCCAGGTCGGCGTTGGGATTCGGATCGCCGTGGAAGCCCCGCTGCGAGTACTTGGCCGGGAACTGGGGGTGATGCCAGTCCACGACGGAGTAGTAGAAGCAGAACTTCAGACCCGCGAGGCTGCAGGCCGACGCCAGCTCCTTCATGGGGTCGCGCCCGAACGGCGTGGCCTGCATGATGTCGTAGTCCGTCAGCTTGCTATCGTACATGCAGAAGCCGTCGTGGTGCTTGCTGGTGATCACGAGGTACTTCATGCCGGCGTCTTGGGCGAGCTGGACCCATTCCTGTGCGTTGAACTTCACCGGATTGAACTGCGGCGCGAACTTCTCATACTCGGCCGAGGGGATATTCCCGGTGAGCATGATCCATTCGGCGTGGTCTTTGCGGTCCGTCCACTCGCCGGCAGGCACCGAGTAGATGCCCCAGTGGATGAACATGCCGAACTTGTCCTGCCGGAACCATTCGGTCCGGTTGTCGTAGCCTGGTCCGCCCTGGTCTTGTGCGGCGGCCGTGTGGAGCGTCAAACCACTCCACGCCAGCACGCACGACAAGAAACCAACAGACCACCTCCGCAGCGTTGAGCTACGCAGATCGTTTTGTTGCACCTGGGTCATAAGCTCACTCCTTGGACAAAGCTCCATCCGCATGCGACGCTTGTCAACGCCTCAGCGGATTACATCATGTCCATGTCCTCGTCCATCCCGCCGTGGCCGTGCGGACCGCCCGGACCCATCTCTTCCTTCTTCGGTTTCTCGGTGACGAGACAGTCGGTGGTCAGCAGCAGGCCCGCAATACTGACGGCATTCTGCAGGGCGATGCGCGTCACCTTGGCGGGGTCGATCACACCCGCTTCCACCAGGTCCTGGTAGGTATCGGTATCGGCGTTGTAGCCGAAGGCGCCTTTGCCTTCCGCGACCTTGTTGACCACCAGGTTCGCCGTCGCGCCGGCGTTGTAGGCGATCCAGTAGCAAGGCGTTCTCAGGGCTCTCGCCAGGATCTCGGCGCCCGTCTTCTCGTCGCCTTCGAGCTTGACCGACTTGATGGCCTCGATGCAGCGGATCAGCGCCACGCCGCCGCCCGGAACGATGCCTTCCTCAATCGCGGCACGGGTCGCATGCAGGGCGTCCTCGATGCGGGCTTTCTTCTCCTTCATCTCCGCCTCGCTGGCGGCCCCGACATTGATCTGGGCGACGCCGCCAGTCAGCTTGGCCAACCGCTCCTGGAGCTTCTCGCGGTCGTAGTCGCTCGTCGTGTCCTCGATCTCGTCTTTGATCTGCTTGATCCGCCCGCTGATGGCCCCCTGGCTGCCCGCGCCTTCCACTACCGTCGTGTTGTCGTTGTCAATCGACACCTTGCGGGCCTGGCCGAGCTGCGAGAGGCTGACCTTATCCAGCTCGATGCCGAGGTCTTTGAAGATGGGCTCTGCGCCGGTCAACACGGCGATGTCCTGGAGCATGGCCTTTCGGCGATCGCCATAGCCGGGGGCCTTGACCGCCGCCACCTTCAAAATGCCCTTGAGCTTGTTGACGACCAGCGTCGCAAGTGCTTCGCTCTCCACGTCTTCCGCAATGATCAACAGTGATTTCTTGGCCTGTGCGACCTTCTCCAGCAGGGGGATCAGCTTGGCCACGTTGCTGATCTTCTCCTCATGCACGAGGATCAAAGGCCTCTCCATCTCGCAGACCATCTTATCGGGGTCCGTCACGAAGTGCGGCGACAGATATCCGCGGTCGAACTGCATCCCCTCGACGAACGCCACGCTCGTCTCGA
>Ga0154636_1270_pt5 | contig 9280 bp, 14 predicted proteins | sample Rifle2008BG13ft_FD_116065 | JGI IMG/M metagenome (GOLD analysis project Ga0154636, IMG submission 116065) | Planctomycetes bacterium RBG_13_60_9 | reverse complement strand
GGCAGGATCATCAGACAAGACATCCGCCGCCCCTTCTCATACGGGCCGGGAGCAAGCATATGAAGCAGGATAAGGCTCCGCGCTGCGCACGGTGCGACAAGAAGGAATGCCGGGATGGGAAGGATTGTTTCTCACGGGCCCAGCAGCACGCAGAGTTGTATGCGGATGGAGATATCGGCCGCCTGCATACCGCCGCGGCCGCCATTGAAGCCAAGCATTACGGCCGAAAGACGAGACTTGCCGAGATCATTGAGTTCGCCAGACATTTGGGCTGCGAGAGGATTGGCCTGGCATTCTGCATCGGTCTGGTCGAGGAGGCTCGCGTGATCGAAGCCATTCTTGGGAAGCACTTCGATGTGGTCTCGGTATGCTGCAAGGTGTGCGGGATTGACAAGCAGCAGTTCGATCTGCCCTATGTTCGCAAGGTGGCTCGGGAATCGATGTGCAATCCCGCCGGGCAGGCGGACCTGCTCAACAGGGCCGGCTCGGAGCTGAATATCCTCTGCGGTCTGTGCGTCGGGCACGATGCGATCTTCTCGATGGTCTCACGGGCGCCCGTGGTGACGTTGATCGCAAAGGACCGTGTGCTGGGACATAACCCGGCCGCCGCGATATATAGCCAGTACATTCGCAGACAATTCGGCGTGTAAGTGCATGGAGGTGTGACTATGACGGAAGTGTGTTTTGAGGCAACGGAGATCGAGATCGGGTTTCACCCGGATGGGTATCGGATCGATAAAACAGCCTCGCCCATGAACCGCTACACGAAATGGGATGTCCTGTCCGGCAGTAGATGGGTGAATCCCCGGTCCGTGTGTTTCGACTCCCTTCCCTCAAGTGGCTGGATCAAGAAGGACAGGTTCGATTGGGACCGACGTTCGATGGAGAGCATCGGATGAAGATCGCCATCGCAAGCGGCAAGGGGGGAACGGGGAAGACGACCATCGCGACGAATCTGGCGGTGTCCATCTCCCAGGCGGGCCGGCCGGTTCAGTATCTCGACTGCGACGTGGAAGAGCCCAATGGACACATCTTTCTGAAGCCTCATATCGACTACGTGGAGGATGTGACTGTAGGTGTGCCCCAGGTCGATGAGAGCAAATGCACCGGATGCGGCCGATGCGGGCAACTCTGCCAGTACAGCGCGATCATCTGCATCCAGAAGCACGTGCTGACATTCGAACAACTCTGCCACTCGTGTGGCGGATGCATGGCTGTCTGCCCGACATTTGCCATTGCGGAGAAGCAGCGAAAGATCGGTGTTGCAGAATTTGGCGCCGTCGATGGCGTCGCCTTTGGCCATGGCAAGCTGGACATCGGGGCGATCCAGACCCCGGCGCTCATTCGCCAGGTTAAACGCAACGCCCGCAAGGATGCCGTCGTTATCCTGGACGCGCCGCCCGGGACCTCCTGCCCGGTCATCGAGGCAGTCAAGGGGACGGATTTCGTCCTGCTGGTCACGGAGCCGACGCCATTCGGCCTCAATGACCTTGAGCTGGCGGTCGGTATGGTCCGGGCGTTGAAGCTGCCATTTGCCGTCATCATCAATCGGTGCGACATGGGCGACGATGGTGTAGTGCAGTACTGCCGGCGGGAGGGAATCGACGTCGCGATGGAGATACCGAACGATCGGAAGATCGCCGAGGCGTATTCCCGCGGACAGATGGTGGTTGATGTCATGCCGGAGTACACCGCAGAGTTCCGCCGGCTCTATGAACGCATTCGTGAGAGGACTGTGGCCCCATGAAAGACGATCCCGATTTCATGACGCGAATCAACCGCGACCTGGCGGTGCGGAAGGCGGCCTGCAGAATGCTCGGCGTCGAGGAGGGGGCCGACGGAGAGCAACTCAAGAGAGCCTACAGGCTGGCGGCCATTCGGTACCATCCTGACCACAACGGCAACAGCATAGAAGCAAACAGGATGTTCACCTTGATCAAGTGCGCCTACGAACTGCTGGCCTTTGACAAGCCGTGTGACGCGTTGCTTGCGGAAATCGATTCCTGGCCGGGGGTGCCTGACGACGACAAGTACAGACTTGACAATCCCTGGGGACACTTCTGCTGGTGGCGGGAGAAGTTCTTCGGCTCGTAACCATCGAAAGGAGCAGTGTGAGAGCACTTATTGTATTGAACAGGAATCCCTACGACGGAACGGACATCACGTGGAACGCGCTGCGCCTGGCGGAGCAACTCCTCAACATCGGTCTGGAAGTCGCTGTGTTCCTGATGAACGATTCCGTTGATCTCGCCCGGGATGCCGCCAAGCCGCCGGAAGGGTATTTCGACCTGGGCGAAATGCTCAAAGGCCTGATTCGCCGAAACGTTCCGGTGAAAGTCTGTGGCACCTGCAAGGTGCGCTGCGGTATCCACAAGGGCGAGCCTTATTTCGAGGGGGCCCGAGAAGCCAAGATGACGGAGTTGGCAGAATGGATAAAGGAGGCGGATCGGATCGTTACGTTCTAGACGATGCCTATATACGTGTACAAGTCACATGATCGCAAGTGTGATTGCGACTGCTGCAGGAAAGGCGTGGAGGTGCTTCAAAGGCTGAACGAACCTCCTCTTGAGAACTGCCCGAAGTGCGGAAGACGCGTGGAGAAGTGCATATCGACCTTCACGTTGGGAACTTCCGAGACGAGTCTTGCCGACAGGGCCAGGAGCAAGGGAATGCACATGCTCAAGAGATTGGGCCAGGGCGAATACGAAAAGGTCTTCTGACAGAACATGAATCAGGTCCTGTTGTGCGGTTTCACGTCGAGGCACGGGACGCAGGGGGCATGAGTGACAACAGGTGATCGTGGATGAAGCATGAACCCACATATATGTACGTGAACACCGTCCGAAAAGTGGCGGATGCAGATGCGGCAGTGATCTTCGATGGGCCTGGCGAGTTGGCTATTGGCCCGGCGCCGGAATTCGGCGGCCGGCCCGAATCCTTGAATCCAGAGGAGCTCTTTGTGGCCGCGATCAATGGCTGCCTCATGGTGACGTTCTTCTATTTCCTGCGGAAAGCGGATATTGAGCTGCAGTTCTATGAGGCGGACGCGGAAGGGCAGGTGCAGAAGGGGCCCGATGGGCTGCGGTTCGTGGATGTGCAGGTGCACGCGACCGTGACCGTGAAGCAACCAAGCCTTGCAGAGAAGCTTTGTGAACTGGCGGCCCTGGCGGAAAAGCACTGCCTTGTCTCCCGCTCGGTATCCTGCCCGGTCCATTACCATCTGCACGTTGAACTCAGTGAGGAATGAGATTCTATGAAGGAACTGGTTGTTATCAGCGGCAAAGGAGGAACGGGCAAGACGAGCATCACGGCCGCGTTCGCCGCCCTGGCGCACAATGCCGTCCTGGCGGATTGCGATGTGGATGCCGCGGATCTGCACATCGTGCTGGAGCCGAAAATAAGGCAGACAGCCGATTTCTCCGGCGGCAAGCAGGCCGCCATCGACCCAGACAAGTGCATGGGCTGCGGGGTGTGCGCCTACATGTGTCGCTTCGGCGCAGTTCATCTGGACGGCCCCCCCAGCGGCGCCATGGAGAAGACCTACGCCATCGATCCTGTCGCCTGCGAAGGGTGCAAGGTCTGCGTGGAGTTCTGCCCTGCCAAGGCTATTCGGTTCAACGACGCCGTCAATGGGCAGTGGTTTATCTCGGACACGCGGTTCGGGCCGATGGTTCACGCAAAGCTGGGGATCGCCGAGGAGAACAGCGGCAAGCTCGTGACTCTGCTCCGCCAAAAGGCCAGAGAGATCGCGACGGAACGCGGGTTGGATCTGATCATCGTCGACGGCTCGCCGGGGATCGGATGCCCTGTAATCGCCTCAATCACCGGCGCGGACATGGTGCTGATCGTGACTGAACCCACGCTCTCTGGCCGGCACGACCTTGGGCGGGTGGCCGACCTGATTGCGAATTTCGGCATACGGACCCTGTTGTGTGTCAACAAATCCGACATCAATCCCCAGATGACCGCTCGGATCATTGGGGAGGCTCAAGGGCGTGGGGTCACCGTGGTTGGGGAAATCCCTTACGACGAGGCCTTTACCAAGGCCCAGATCATGAAGGCAACCGTTCCCGAGTACACCGGCGGCGACATCACGGAGCGAATCAAGGCTCTGTGGCGGCAGGTTACATATGCACTCGGTTGAGGTGTATGTTTCATTGAATGAGTCATCAACATCGCGTTTCGACTTCGGGAGAATCGCGGATCGGTATGACGCATGGTACCAGGCCCCGCGTGGGGCCATGTACGATCGCATGGAGAAGAGAGCGATAGAGAGACTGTTGCCGCCCGCTCCCAACGGCGGCAAGCTTCTGGAAATCGGCTGTGGGACCGGGCATTGGAGCCAGTACTTCGTGAGTCGGGGATTTGAAGTCACAGGTGTGGATGTCTCAGAACGAATGATAGCTGTGGCGCGACAGAAGAATATTGCGGGTGCAACGTTCGAAGTGGCCGATGCGGGAAGGCTGCCGATTGCTGACAATACCTTTGACGTAGCAGCCGCGATCACCTCCCTTGAGTTTGTGCAAGACTCTGCGCGAACCGTTGCGGAGATGGCGCGTTGTGTGAAGAAGATGAGTGGAACGCTGATTGTCGGCGCATTGAACCGTCTATCTCCCTACAACCAGGGCAAACAACGTAATGCGTCCAGCATGTATGCATCAGCAAGGCTGTTTTCACCCGATGATCTGAAGAACCTATTGAAGCCATTTGGCGAGCCTGTCGTTCGTGTGGCCGGCTATGTCCCCCGGCGGGAATCCCTCCTCTGGCTGTCGCCTGTGCTCGAATGGATTGGTCATCTGACAGACAACGAACATGGGGCTTTTCTGGCTGCGAAGGTGACGCTATGAGAGTGCAGGCCGAAGTCAGTCTCTATCCGCTGAGAACAGGGAAACTCTCCGGTCCCGTGAAGGAGTTCTGTGATGTACTTCGGTCTCATGGATTGAGCGTGGAGACACGATCCATGAGCACCCTCGTCACAGGAGAGTCCGACAAGTTGTTTGATGCAGTGAAAGAGGGCTTCGATGTGGCGGCTCAACGAACTGAGATTGTGATCGATTGCAGAATCTCCAATGCATGTCCTGAGGCTGCAGGACAGAAACTCACAGAAAATGAAAGGGTGGATTGAATATGGCCGACGGCGCGGTCCAGAGACAACAAGATCAAGAACACCTCAGGCAAATGGAGGCCGAGCAGGCCCAAGTGCGTCAGCGGATGGCGCAGATCAAGCAGAAGATACTGGTCCTGTCCGGCAAGGGCGGGGTTGGCAAGAGCACCGTCGCGGTCAATTTGGCCATCTCGTTATCGCTTGCCGGCAAACGGACCGGACTTCTCGATATCGACATTCACGGCCCCAGCGTCCCGAAGATCCTGAACCTGGAGGGCAGAATCCCTCACGCGATGGCGGGCACAATCCTACCTGTCGAGGTGGGGACCAACCTGAAGGTTATGTCGATCGGCTTTCTCCTGTCGTCGAGCGATGATGCGGTGATATGGCGAGGCCCCATGAAATACCAGATGATCAAGCAGTTCCTCAAGGACGTGGAATGGGGCGAGCTGGACTTCTTGATCATCGATTCACCGCCGGGCACGGGCGATGAGCCGCTCTCGATCATTCAGCTTCTGGAGAATGCGGATGGCGCCGTAGTCGTGACGACCCCCCAGGAGGTAGCACTGACTGACGTACGCAAGAGCATCACCTTCTGCCGCAGCCTTCATCTCCCCGTACTTGGGGTGCTGGAGAACATGAGCGGATTCGTGTGCCCGAAGTGTGGAGAGAGGACCGACATCTTCAAGGCAGGCGGCGGCGAGAACATGGCGATGTCGATGAACGTGCCGTTCCTCGGGCGTATCCCCATAGACCCGCAGATCGTCGAAGCGTGCGATTCCGGGCAGCCGTACGTGGATAAGTACCCGCAAAGCCAGGCCGCCCGGGCCTTCAGTGAGGCCGTCACGCTTCTGGTCGGTTCCAATAGTGAGTGTAATGAAGCAAACAGCGAAAAGGAGATCAGCACCATGCGCATAGCGATTCCTCTCGCACAGGGCCAACTAAGCCTTCACTTCGGACATTGCGACGAGTTTGCCATCGTGGACGTGAACTCGCAGGAGAAGTGCATCTCCGGGATGTTCACGGAAGCTGCTCCCGTCCATGCCCCCGGCGTCCTGCCCCAGTGGCTTGGGCAGCAGAAGGTGAATGTGATCATTGCCGGAGGGATGGGCAGTCGGGCTCAGGCGCTCTTTGCCCAGAACGGCATTCAGGTCGTCATCGGCGCTACGGCCGGCAGTCCCGAGGAGGTTGTAAACGCATATTTGAACGGCACGCTCCAGACGGGAGCCAACATTTGCGATCATTAGACGCCGTACGAAACGCCAGTGAACGCATCCCAGGTTCGGGCTTGAAAGGATGAGATCATGGAGACGGAATCCCATTCGCAGCAAGAGGGGCGGCCAATGCCGGGAAGTCGATTCAACTGGCGGGCATTCATATCGGTTACAACGGCCCTGTCCTTTGTGGCGATGTCAATCACCGGCGTGGTGCTGTTCGTCACGCCGCCCGGTCGAGTCGCGCACTGGACAGACTGGCGAATGCTGGCTCTGACGAAGGACCAATGGGGCGGCCTGCACATCTGGTTCAGCCTCATCTTCATGATTGCTGCGCTCTTTCACCTTTATTTGAACTGGCGGTCCTTTCTAAGTTACTTCCGCAGTCGGATTCGCAAGGCGTTCGCCTTGAGGGCGGAATGGGCGATCGCGCTGCTTCTGTGCGGGGGCATTGGCTGGGCAACGCTGGCGGATGTGAAGCCGTTTTCTTCTCTGCTGACCTGGAATGAAGCGATCAAGAACAGTTGGGAAACGCCTGTGGGGCGAGCGCCCATCCCGCACGCGGAGTTGCTGACGCTGAGCGAACTTGCCCAGAAGACGGAGGGCCTCGAAACGGAATCCATGATCAAGAATCTCCGGGCGGCAGGGATTGAAGTCGAGTCACCTGACGTGGTCTTGGAGAATCTCGCCAGGAAAACCGACATGACTCCGATGCAACTCTATGCCATTGCCGCTGGCCAAAGCGGCGTTCCCCGGGGCGGGGGCGGTCGCGGTGCTGGTGGGCAGGGTGGCCAAGGCGGTTCCGGAATGGGCCAGATGACGCTGCGACAGTACTGCGAGCAGCAGAACCTCGACCTGGACAAGGCTATTCAGAAGTTGCGCGAACGCGGTTTCAAAGCTGAGCTGGACATGACAATACGAGAGATCGCCGTCACGGGCGGCGTACATCCCTCGGCCATGCGAGACATTCTTATACAGTAAGCTGCAGAGAATTCTCGCCAAAGGGAATGTGATGGATCGATTCGCAGAACCCGCCGTTGACGCGGCAGGGACGCAGCCGTGTATGAGTCTCCGCGCCCAACTGCATCCGCGCTGTGTTGTGTGCAGTCCGGACCACCCCTGCGGGCTTCGTTTATGCTTCACCGCCGGGGCCGACGACACCGTAGTGGCCGACTTCGAGTTGGATCGCATGGTCGAAGGGTACGTAGGTTGGCCGCACGGTGGGGTCACGTCCGCCATCTTGGATGGGGCCATGACGAACTGGCTGTTTGTTCATGGCCTGGCGGGTGTGACTGCCGAGCTGAAGGTTCGATTCAGACACCCGGTTCTTCTGGGAGAGCCGGCGACGGTGACGGCACGCCTCAGGAGCGATTCGCATCCATTGTACGAGTTGGAGGCCTGCGTCACGCAACACGGGCAATTGAAAGCGCGTGCGATAGGCAGATTCATGCACAGGGAATATGACAAGGAAAGGTTGTAGGTCTTCGATGAATGATTTGGTCCCGACCAAGGTGTTCCTGACAAGAGGGGTTGGCAGGCATCGATACTGGTTGAAGTCGTTTGAAGAGGCATTGAGGAACGCCGGTGTTGCCCAGCAGAACCTGGTCCAGGTGTCGTCCATTGTGCCCCCGAATTGCAGCATCATCAGCCAAAAAGGATGGCCTGAGACAGCTATCGCCCGGCCAGATCTGCTACTGCGTGATGGCCAGGGCCGACACGAGCGAGCACGGCAGGCTGGTTGCTTCGGCCATTGGCGTTGCCATTCCCAAGGACAGCACCCGATGGGGATACCTCAGCGAGGTTCATGGTTGTGGTATGAACCATCGACAGGCGTCCGACATGGCGGAGGATCTCGCGGCGGACATGCTCGGAACGACCCTCGGCCTGGAGGTGGACCCCGACAAGGCATGGTCGGAAAAGGAGCAAGCATATAGAGCGAGTGGGCTGATCATTCGAACGTCGAACATCACCCAAACAGCCAGGGGGCAGAGTGGACTCTGGACAACCGTAGTGGCGATAGCCGTGTTGCTGTTCAGGCAACAGGCGAGTTGAAGATGTCGATCGTGGAAAGTGTAGTTATCGCAGGGAGCGGACCGGCGGGGCTGACGGCGGCCATCTATACCGCCCGAGCCGGGTTGCAGCCACTGGTGCTGGAAGGCCATGTGCCGGGCGGCCAGCTTATCGTCTCGCATGAAGTGGAGAATTACCCAGGCTTCCCCGGTGCGATCTCGGGCTTCGATCTGATGGACCGCTTCCGAAAGCAAGCAGAGCGCTTCGGGGCGCGTTTCCGATCCGAAGCAGTACAGGAGGCCAGGACAGTGAATGGCGTGTTTCACCTCGTCACGGGTCATGAACCCATCGACACGAAAACGCTGGTCATTGCCACCGGGGCCCAGGCAAGGCGCCTGCCGATTCCCGCAGAAACGAAGTTCTACGGAAAGGGCGTATCAGGTTGTGCGACCTGTGATGGAGCGTTCTTTCGCGACAAGGAAGTTCTGGTGGTGGGCGGGGGCGACACCGCAATGCAGGATGCTGTATTCCTCACTCGATTTGCGAGCAAGGTCATCATTGTCCACAGGCGGGAGTATTTCCGTGCAACTCCGATCGAGGTGCAGAAAGCCCGGCGCAGTCCAAAGATCGAATGGATGATCCCATGGGTCGTGCAAGAGATACTCGGTGAGGGTTTCGTCACAGGTGCTGTTCTGAGAAATCCTCGGACAGGTGAGAAACGAGAGATCCGGTGCGCCGGCATTTTTGTCGCCATCGGCCATGATCCCCAAGCCGACGTTTTCCGAGGGTTGGTCCAAACGGACAAGGACGGTTTCATCCAGGTTGAACCACATTCCAGCAGGACTTCGACACCGGGGATCTTTGCCTGCGGCGATATCTGTGATCCCATCTACAGGCAGGCCGTGTTGGCTGCCGGTCGTGGCTGCATGGCCGCCATGGACGTCGAACGTTA
>Ga0154636_1111_pt3 | contig 9284 bp, 9 predicted proteins | sample Rifle2008BG13ft_FD_116065 | JGI IMG/M metagenome (GOLD analysis project Ga0154636, IMG submission 116065) | Planctomycetes bacterium RBG_13_60_9 | reverse complement strand
TCCGCGTGCCAAAGGCCCAGCGGGCTGGTAGTTACGCCCTGCACGTCAAGCTGGCAAGCAATCCGATTTTCTTCCATAAGAGCCCCCGGACGGGCAAGACCAGCTACATCCCGGCGGCAATCGAGTATGGCCATGGGGCGAATGCAGAGCAGGCAGCGAGGCCCTACGCACGGCCGGCGGCGGATATGAGCAAGCCTCTCGTGGAGGCGGTGCTGGCGCATGACCTGGGCAAGGGGATTGAGCAAGCGGCAATGGAGAGTGCATGAGCCTTGACCAAGCCATCCATGATGCCTGTCTCGCCGATTCAGCGGTAGCGAATATCGTCAGCACGCGGGTCTATCCGATGTACGTGCCGCAGGGGGAAACCGGCGCGGCGGTGGTCTATCACATCATCAGCGGCGACGATGAGTATGTGTGCGATGGCGCCGTGGGCCTGCCGGACATCCGCGTGCAGATCACGGCCTTTTCCGCGCAGTTGCGCGATGGCGGCACGCACGTCCAGTGCGTGGAGCTATACAGAGCCCTTGTGGCATTGTGGAAGCACTACGTGGGAACGGTGGGCGGCGAGACGATCCAGGGGACGCATATTATCAAGCATGCGGACATCGACAGCTTCGATGACAAGGACGAGAACGCCTCCCGGTGGGGGCGGGCCATCGACGTGATTGTGAGCTATGAGGAATAGTAACCAGGATATAGCGTAACCGAAATAGACAATCCGGGCGAAGCGCGATGGGCCGGCCAGCCCGCCGCGTGACGCAATGGAATGAAAAGGGCGGCCATGTAGGGGGCCTACACCTCTTACATGCCGCCCTTTTCATTTGCCCGGAAACAAGCACACAGAGAAAGGAGTGCAGCCTATGGCAACCAAGGCCATGAAAATCTGGGGAACCACGGCAACTTTCGACGGCGTGACCATCGGAGAGATCAAGACCGTGGGCAAGGGCAAGCGCAAGCGGGAAATCATCGAGGTTTTCACCACGGACTCTACCGATGAGCAGGTCGAGAAGATCAGCAGCGGCATCAATAACGGCCAACTGACCCTCGGCGTGGTCTATGACGGTGAGGTCGCGGGCGTCTACAAGAGCCTCGACACGAAGTTCGTCGCCGGGACCGTGGGCACGCTGCTGGTGACCATGAAGAACGGATCGACCCTGAGCATGGATGCCCTGATCGGAGAATTCGAGACGCCCGGCGGCGAGGCCAAGGGCGGCATGGCGGAGTACGAGGTGACGTTCGAGATCAGCGGCACTATCACTGTCACCGGCGCGTAAGCGTGGACCGGAGCAGGTAAGGAGCATGAAGTATGGCATTGACGGCAGAGCAGTTGAAGCGGGCGGATACCCTGGAAACCAGGATCGTCCAGGTGCCGCAGTGGGCGAAGGATGGCGATGGCGAGGTGATGATCCGCGTGATGGACGGCGCGGCCATGAGCCTCTATCAGTCATGGATTCTCGCGCAGGATGAGCAGACACAGCACCCGGACGTGATTTTGAGGTACGTGGCGTCTTGCATCATCGACCCGCGCACGAAAGAGCTCGTATTCGATACCCCGGAGGCGATGGAGATCCTGCGCGGCAAGGACGGGCGCGGCCTGAAACAAGTTTTCCAGGCGGCGACGGAGTTGCACCTGCAAACCGCGCAGGCTGCTGAGGCGTTCGAAAAAAACTCGCCCGAGACTCCCGCCGGCTCGCCTGGTGGGAGTACGCCATCGAGCACGGATACGCCCACCCCGACGCCATGATCCGCCGGTTGGGGCTCAGTGGGCGGGAGCTCGTAGAGGTTGAGTTGTACGCGGCGCATAAGGCTAAGGCCAAAGGCGGGGCAATGGACGTGGATGACCAACTCATGCTGTTCGCGGCAACGCACAATGCAGAGGTCGCGGCAAAAGAGGCCCGCAAGAATAGGTGATAGCGCATGGCGATTATATCAAACCTGATCGCACGGCTGAGCGTGGACCATGGCGCGTTCGACAAGGGCATGGGCAGCAGCCGAAAGAGCCTCTACGGGCTGACGCAGGAGAGCGCCAACGCGAATAAGGCGCTCGTCGGCATGGCGGCATCGGCTATCAAGCTCGCCGCCGCTGCCGGGGGGCTCTATGCTATCAAGACGGCCCTGGCGGCGGGCTACCGCGAGGCGTCACAATTCGAGACGGGCATGGCGAAAATCTCTACCATGCTCGATGCCGGGGCCATGAAGTCCCTGCCCCAGTTCCGCAAAGAAATCCAGCAAATGAGTATCGCTTATGGGGAGGCGACAAGCAGCCTTACGCAGGGGGCCACGGATATCATCGGCTCCGGCATCGCGCCAGCCAAGGCCATGCAGGTGCTGGAGGCGGCTACTATCGGGGCCAAAGGCGGTTTCACGACGACGGCTACGGTCGTCAAGGCGGTCGTCGGCGTACTCAATGCCTACCAGATGGACGCGAGCAGCGCGCAGCATGTGACGGATATCCTCGCCAAGACCGTGCAGAACGGTGTGATTTCCTTTGAGGAGCTTGCCCAGAATATCGGCCAAGTTACCGGCTTCGCCGGCGTGCTGGGCGTGGACCTTGAGGCAGTCGGCGCGTCGATCTCCACTATGACGCGGGCGGGCATCAGTGCCGAAATCAGCATCACGGCGTTGCGGGCCATCCTGAACGCCTTTATGAATCCGACCGATGCGGCGGTGAAGGCAGCGGCAGAGCTTGGATTCAGCCTCGATGAAACCAGTATCAGGGGCATGGGCCTCGTCACGGTCATGGATAAGCTGCGCGGGGCCAATGCATCGCAGCTTGAGGCCCTCATGCCGAACGTCCGGGGCCTAGTCGGGTTTTCGGCCATGCTCAAGAATGCTGCCGGCCTGGAGAAAGACGCCTCGGATATGATGCGCGCCGCCGGCACGGCGCAGGGAATGCTTGATAAGGTGGGCGACACGGCGGCATTCCAGGCGGCGCGGGCTACGCAGGCATGGTCGGCATTCAAGGTGGCGCTGGGCGATGTGTTCCTGGGGGACGCCAGGCAGGCCATGCAGGGCTTTGCGGATGCCGTACAGAACAATACGAGCAAGCTGGAGAAAATGGCGCAGGCCGCGCGCGCGGCGAACCATCCGGTTGACACGCTGGCCCGCAAGGGCATCGGCATCGAGGGCGGCAAGGCTATGCGAGAGGGCTGGACGGAAATGCAGGCCGTCTACAAGTCCCTCGGTGCCGAAATGCAGGGCAGTTTCGAGAAGAGTTTCGCGTCCCGCGACATCTTTCTGCCGGACACGATCAAGGGCGAGCCGAAAAAGCGATACAAGTTCGACGTGGCCAAGATGCCCATCCCATCAGACTACGGATCGAGCGCGTTTTCAACCGTGCCGAGCCTTGCGGCGAAATCTGACGTGGCCTACGCGGAACGCCTTGCCGCCGCCTACGCGAGATCGGGACAGGTCCAGGCCCGCGTCCGGGAGGAAATCGCGCGCACCCGCGCCGCGATGGGGCCGGCAACGGTTGCCACTGAGGCTGTCGCGGAAGCAGTCGAAAAGCCTGCCTATACCGAGAAGCAAACGGATTTCCTCGATAAGGCCCGGGCCAAGAAGAGTGATATCTATTTTGAAGCGGGCCTGTTGGGCAAAGCGAATTCGGAGCGGGAAAAGGCCGTCATGCTCCGCGGCCTGGAGAATGAGGCGAGGCGCGCCGGCTTCGAGCTGGACTCTGCGGCATTCGAGCTCCAGCGCGAGCAACTTGAAATAGCGATGGAGTACCACGAGAAGCAGGCGCAGATTGCCGAGGTCGGGGCCATCCTCGGCCAAGGTTTGGCCGACTCCTTCCGGGCCGTCACTGACGCCATTATCCAGAGCGGTGACGCCCTGGAGGCCCTGCGTCAAGTAGCTCTGAACGTGCTGGCGAACATCCAAAACGCCCTGGTTTGGAAGCCGGTAGAGAATATAGCGACGGGCTTCTTCACGAGTTTTATCGGCAACCTGGTAGGCGGCGCGGCAGGCGGCGGGGCCGGGGGCCCTATCAGCACAAGCGGTATCGGGGCCGGCTCGGCGGTCTATCCCATGCACCATGCCGGCGGCATCGCGGGCAGCGGCGGATTCAGCCGGTGGGCGTCTCCGGCGGCATTCATCAGCGCATCCCGTTTCCACCTGGGCAGTGATGAAGTCCCGTCCATTCTGCAGCGCGGTGAGCGGGTTACGAGCCGCGCGGGCGTAGCGGCAGAGGGGGCGATGGCCGGCCAGATGCTCGCGACCCTGACGGGTATCTTGACGGCTATCCGGCAGGAGCGGCAGATGACCATTACGGATTACCGCCCCTCGGCAGAGCAGTACGTGGCCAGCAAGGATGGGGCCAAAAAGATCATGTACCACGTCCAGCGGAATACGCCGGACAGGCAGTAGGGCAGCATGAACAACTTCGCCGGTGACGCAAACTGCAAAGGCTGGTGGCAATTCGAGCCGGAGGCGCTGGCGGTCGATACGATGGTGCTCAATGACTGGACCAGCCTGGCGGGCGACCCGGTTGTCGATGTGGTGCAGCGGCACGAGGGCCTCGGCTCGCTCTACCTGGATGGATCGAGCTGGCTCGAATTGGCCGACGCCAGCCTGGGGGCCGGTTTCCCCCTCAAGAGCGGTGACGCCAACAAGATCATCAGTGTGGCGGGCCGGGTACGGTTCGTCTCTGTCACCAATGAGATCGTTATCTTCAAAAAGGGTTATCAGGACGATACCTTTACCATCGGCCTGAAAGAGGACGCGGGCGATCCTGAGTGGGCCATCGGCGTGGGGACAGGGGTCTACCCCACCATCGAATGGCACTGCAGCGGTTACACGCCGGTAGTGAACCGCTGGTATCACTTCGGCGTCACCTACCGTGACGACACGAAAGCCTACGTGATGCGGGTCTATGACTACGCGGCTGCGGCGGTCGTCTTCACCATGAGCGGCAATGGCACGGCGGACGTCCAGGTGACGGGCCAGGCCTTGATCATCGGCTACCCCAACATCGGCGATTCATACTTTACGGGCTGGCTCGATGAGCTCGTGGTGTTCAATGACATCCTGAGTACCGATGAGATCGACCAAATCCGCGCCGGGACATACATCATGGAGCTTCCCGCCGCGGGCGATCCGCCGGCGGACACCCCGCTGGCGGTCTATGTCCCGGAGGTCATCACAATGGCCCCGTGGTACGGCATAGCCTGCTGGCCGATCAAAGAAAGGCTCCGTTTCAACACGGAGATCCTGCAGAGCCATGACCGCACGGAGCAGCGGATTGCCAAGCGCATGGGCATCCCCCGGCAGGTAGTCACCATCCCCTTCCTGCTGCGCGACTATACCGACGCGGCGAAGCTTGACAACATCCTGCACGAGTGGGGCAAGGACCGATGGCCTGTCCCTATCTGGTGGGAGGCCCGCGAGCACGCGGACAATATGGCGGCGGGCGCGGGCACCATCACCATCGACACCAGCTATGCCGACTACCGCGACGGCTCCCACGCCATGATCTTCCAGCGAGACAATGCTGAGGTCGTCACGGTAGACACCGTGGCGGCGGGCAGCTTGACCCTGGATGGTGTCACGGCCAACGCCTATGCGGGCAGCAAGTGGATCATGCCCTGCCGCTACGGATACATCCTGGACGTGGCGGACAAAGAGCAATACGTGGGCGGGGCGGCCAAAGTGGATATCACCTTTGCCATCCAGGACAACGATACCGCCATCGCCGGCTGGACGGCCCCTATGACCTATGACGGCTATGATATTCTCACCAAACCCTCCTACATGGGCACGGGGCACACCCACACGGAGGGGCATGACCCAGACACAGTCCTGATCGATGCCCCAGCGGGCCGGTTCGAGGTGCGCGGCAATAGCACCTACAATGAGGTCACGCAGGAGCACGTTTGGCAGATCCAGACAAGGGCTGACGCCTGGGCCTTACGCCAGCTCCTGCACGCTAAAAAGGGCCGGCAGGGGGTGTTCCTGATCCCGACGTTCCGAAATGACATTACCCTGAGCCGGGCCTACACTGCTGGCCTGACGATCTACGTCGTCAACCGGGGCTATATGACGATGGGGCTCAACGCACTGCGGACCTACGTGGCGCTTCGTCCGCCGGGCGGCGCCATCCAGGTGCGGCAGGTGACGAATATCGCGGCGGTATCGGCGACGGAGGAGGCGTTCACCCTGGATGGCGCCAGCGCGACGATTTTCCCGGCAGGCTCACATCTGTGCTGGGTGGACATCTGCCGCCTGGCGGATGACAACGTGGCGATCAACTGGCGAAAGTGGGGCTCATGCTCGTGCAGCGCGGATTTGGTGAGGGTGACGGAGTAACGCTATGGCCTTTTGGGACATCGAAAAAGCGATTGCCTCCGGCGTGCCCGTGGAGCTGCACGCCTTCCATGCCAGGGACACCTCAGACGGCGACTGGTACTACGCCGACGCCCCGATGGACATTACCTACGACGGCGACTTGTACCTGTGCCGCTACCGCGTCCAGGGTGACGCCATCGAGCAGGGGTCCAATGCGCTGAAAAACCAGACCACCGTCAAGGCTGATTGGGACGCGCCCTACGTCGCGCAGTATATGATAGCCGCGCCCGAGCAGGCCATTGACTACACCCGCTACAAGGCCCACGGCGCCGACCTTGTCACCAATTTCATCGGGACCGTCGTCGCGGTCAAGTTCAAGCAGAGCGACCGCCAGGGCAAGCGGCACGCTGAGATCATCATTGACCCGGTCACCAATGACCTGCGAGAGAGCGGGCTGGTCATGCGGAGCGGCCGGCAGTGCCAGGTGGCGATATACTCCACGGAGTGTACCCTGCTGCGCGCCACCTACCGCGTGCCCGGCACAGTCGCGACGGTCGATGGGGTCACAGTGACATCGGACGTTTTCACGGGCTATCCGGTGGGCTGGTTCTCCGGCGGTGATTTCATCGTATCTTCCGGCACGGTGGGCACGGCCCGGCGAAAGATCGTCTACCACGTCACCAATACTATCAAGCTGACGCGGCCCGTTCACGGGCTTGCGGCGGCGGCGGATTTCGACGCCTACCCCGGCTGTGACCATACCCGCACCGTCTGTGACGGCAAATACAACAACCTGCTCAATTACCGGGGACAGCCGCTATTGCCGGACGGCGACCCGTGGAGTGACAGCGCCATATGATGCCCTTCCAAACTGACATCCTCGCCGCCCCGTTCCTGCTCATTCCGTTTTTGATTAAGATGGTGATCGTGACGGCCATCACGACCGCCTTGTCTATGCTGCTCGCCAGGCGGCAAAAGGGCCCCAGCACAAAGCCTGCCGGCATCAATGAGTTTCAGTACCCTACCGCCATCGAGGGGCGTCCCCTGCTTGTCGTCTGGGGCAAGCGGCGCGTCCTCTCGTGCAATGCCATCACGCCGGTATTCGACCTGGGGGTGCGAAGGAAACGGAAGGATGGCCAAACCGTGGCCTACTACTATGACATCGGCCTGCACATCCAGGTCTGTCACGCCGCCGACGGAATCCCCCAGCTTTGGATGGGGGGCTATATCGTCTGGCCCAACCCCTGGAGCTATACACAGGAGGCGGCGGACGCGACGGCTGGCGGGACGATTGCCGCGGGCTCCGTATTTGGCGGCTGGGAGCGCGAGGGCGGCGTCAGTGGGCCGTTCTCGATCCAGTACGGCGGGGCGGCGCAGCTCCGCAATGCCTACTTAGAGGCCAAGCTCGGCGCGGGCATCCCCGCCTATCGCGGCTTCGTCGGGATCGTCCTGGAGCATGACTACATCGGCACGTCCCCGTACATCAAGCCGATCACGGCCCTGGTCAAACGGACGAACATCTTTTGCGATTCCGCGCGATCGGCCATGTGGTACATCGCCAAGGCCAATATCGGCGACGATCACATGAACGCTATTCACATCATCTATGAGCTGATTACCAGCACGACCATCGGTGCGGGCAAGAGCACCAGTTTGATCGGTGACAGCTTCGCCACGGCGGCGGATAGCTGCTACACGGACGGCTACGGACTGGACGTGGTATGGGACAGCGCGCCGGATGACGTGCAGACTATGATCGACAAAATATGCGAGGTCATCGACGGGCTGGTCTATCAGGATCTGTCTACGGGCAAATTCGAGGTCGCCCTGGCCCGGGCGGACTACAACCCGGCGACCCTGGACACTTATGATGAGTCGTATTTCTGGGTCGAGGACTATGAGGTTCCGTCCCCGGCTAAGACCCCATCGAAAACCATCATCCACTGGCATGACCGCAAGAGTACCAAGAAACGGCCGGCCTATGATGATGATATCGCCATGATCGAGTTGCAGGGCGCAAGCCCGGTAGTGCAGGAATACGACTTCTCGGGCTTCGTCGCGTCCGAGGAGCTGGCCAACAAAATCGCGGCGAGGGAGCAGAACAAGTCATCCGCCATGCCGAAATTCCTGACGCTCCGCTGTGACCGGCGTATGGCGGACCTGCACCTCAACAGCGTCTTCAAGCTCAGCTACGCGGACCTGAGCATTACCACGATGATCGTGCGGGTAGTGTCGGCAGAGTATGGCAGCCTCGCTGACGGGGAGGTGGTCCTGCACGTCATGGAGGACGTATTCGGCACGGCCTATACGGTCTATGGCTCGCCGCCGCTGGAGGAGGATTTCGAGGGGGTCACCGACCCGCAGACGGACATCATCAGCTACGGGGACACGGGCAGCGGCAAGGCCACATGGGACGATGGGCATATCGTCTATGAGGGCCGGGTGTACGCCATCGCCGGGGACGTGGACGGCACGACGGACCAATACGTCTGGTTCGACTCAGAGGTCAGTGAGACGGAGTTGCAGCACGGGGCTGTGGCGCCTACGGCGGAAACGGCGTACCTGCTGTGGGAGAACACTGGCGGCACGATTGTAGAAACCTACGGCATGACGGCCGAGGATACGATATCGCAGTCGCGGGGCGTCGGCTCGCACTGGCGGTACTGGGAGGACGCCGACGAGAAGCTCCACCTGCAGCACGAGAGCGGCGGGGCATGGACGGATGAAGCGCAACACGGGGACGCGGTCCCATAGATATGAAGGAGTAAACAGGTATGAGAGTTTTGAATCAACTGAAAAATGGCAAATTGCAGGCGGGCGTCATCATCGGGGCCATCCTGATCGCCGCCGCCCTGACGCTCGGCACGGCGCGGTTCAAGGGGCCTTTGGGGCTGCTGGATGCCGGTATGACGTGGTGCAGGTGGGATCCCAACGGCGTGATTTTCTGTGAAGATATCGACGTGAATGACCCGAACCTGGTCTATGGCCTCAGTCACGACAGC
>Ga0154636_1146_pt1 | contig 9376 bp, 7 predicted proteins | sample Rifle2008BG13ft_FD_116065 | JGI IMG/M metagenome (GOLD analysis project Ga0154636, IMG submission 116065) | Planctomycetes bacterium RBG_13_60_9 | reverse complement strand
GTCGCGGCGTGAACAGCACATCGATGGCCAACATGGCGACCTGCTGAAAACTGCGCCGCCCGGTCCGCCAAATCCATTCCTCTGATTTCTCCGGGAAGCTGGCCCGCAGGTTTTCCAGGGCCCGTTGCCGGCCTCGCTCGTAGTACTTCCATAAAAGATCCCCCAGGAAACAGGCAAACCGAAGGTTTGTCTCGACATTAAAAAGATAGAGGAAGACCACGAGAACCCGAACGGCGGCGTACAGCAGCCAATCGATGATCGGGCTCGGTCGTCTCCTCTTCTTCTTTCTGAATTGTTGCTGCTCCTGCATAGTCCATGATTTTAGGACCACGGCGGCCATTGTCAAGCCTCGCGGCGCCAGTCGCCGGTCCGGTGTGCGACTACGTCTTGTGGCGGATTTGTCCTGCTGAGCTAAGCGAAGCATCCGGGCCATGAACACAGCCAACGCGTGTTATCGCGCTGACCCAGATCCTTCGCTGACGCTCCGGATGACAGAAGGGGCATACAGCCCCCACCAGATTCAGTCGCACACCCGGTCCGGCGCAACGCCTCTGCCGCCGGGCGGACTCAGGGAATCACCTACACAAAAACGAGGGTTTTCCTTATCAATGACGTTGCCGGCCGGTCGTCTAAACTGTGGATAGGATGAGGATGATGTGTGCATCCCCCGGAGCAAGGGTGAGCCGTATGAATACCGAGGAACTGGCCGTCTTGGAGGAGGAATGGCTAAGCAGACAGCGGAGCCCCACCAAGGACAGGGCGGCTCTGTACGAGCGAATCGGGGTCTACGCCGCGTGGCGGGATATTTTCAAGCAATACGTTGCGCGGGCCCGGGAAGGTGACGTGGAAGCAGTCAAGCGCGCCCTATACCTCGTATGGGCCGAACGCTCAGGCGACCCGCTTCTCACCGGCGTCAAGGGCCTCGATGAGGGATCGATCATAGAGGTGTTTCACCTCGTAGATGGCTTGGCGCGGGCGGGCCGGATCGACGGGGAATTGCAGTGGATGCTGCCCTACTACTATGTCATCGACCCTCTGTACTTGGATCGGTTTGAGGGCTATGACGCCCTCAAGCGCGCCAGTAGCGCGCAACCATTCCTGCTGTATCGTCAGCGATGCCTGACAGGCTCATTCGACCACCGGGGCCAAATGGGAGAGTACTGGAAGACCAAACAGGCCCACCTGCGGCGGTGGCCCTGAGGGTCGTTCCTCATCCGCAGCGGGCATAATAGGCGGCGAAGATGCGGTTGGCGATCGTGGGTTTCGTGTCGCCTGCGAGTTTGGGACCCCCAACGTGTACTGCTGCGTTCGGGATCCCTTCCATACCGACGCTGAGACTCCGTAGGGTCTGGCTGTTGCAGACCGTGGGCAAGGAACGGGACAGTGGATGTCACCGTTCGCACCGGTTGTTGTGCCACCGGCGACCACACGGTTCGCATCTTCGCCGCCAGAGAAAGTAACTGCCTGCTGAAAACCGCCACAGACGGTTGCAGCCACAGGGAGATGGCCGTCCGGATTCGTATCTGCCACGACAACGCTCATTGCGTAAGTGTTTGATTCATCTGCGATTACGTCGTTTCCAGTCCCATCGAGGAAGAACGGCGCAGGCGTGTCCCGCCGGCCGGGGAGGTGACAATCCTGGCCGCGGGCCGTCGCCGGTAGGCGCAACCCCGGTCCAAGAGCCTGGGATGCGATGATTCCCATCTGTTTCGCCTTTCCTCAACAAGCCGCTTGGGGTGCGCGGACACCCCGACACGCGTTTTCCATAATAATACGACGCAGGATTCGCCGTTTTGTTACAGCTTTCCGTTGAAAATCGAAGAATAGTTACGATAATTGCGATCACAGACTTTGTTTGGCAGTCACGACGGCTTACGAAAGGACGAAATCATGCAGGAACAACCTCGAACGTCGGCATCTCTCCTGCTCGCCTGCTCACTGATCGCGCTGGCAGGGTGTTCGACATCTTCGACGGGCCCTAAGACCATGTCTGACAAGAAGATAGGGCGCTGGGACAGCGACGTGGTGACTGAGTCGGCCCGGCAGATCCCGATCCTGTATGATGTGGACGTGGTCGTTGTGGGTGGCACGTCAGGAGCCGTGACGGCAGCGGTTGCGGCGGCCGAGGCTGGAGCGAAAGTGTTCCTGGCCGCTCCCCGACCCTATCTTGGGGACGATATCTGCGGGACCTACCGCCTGTGGCTGGAGCCCGATGAGGAGCCGATGTCACCCCTGGCCAAGGTCATGTTCGCCGAGCCGGGTACGGCAACGCAGTTTCGTAACACCGTACCGTTCACGTACGAGACAGATATCGAGTCCTCCTCGCCCCACAAGGACTCCCAGCCGTTATCCGGCCTGCGAGACAGCAGGTGGCAGGGCGCATCGACCCAAAGCGTCCAATACAACGGCGATGTGAACATCCTCGTTGACCTCGGCGGTGAGCAGCTCATACACAAAGCTCATGTGATGGCGTATCAACGAAACGACGATTTCGAGGTGGCGGATGTGACCGTCTATGCCGGTCAGGACAGGCAGCAGTGGCAACAGGTGGCAATCGTCAAGAACTCGCGGCTCGGGCAAGGCTCCTTTGAGAATGCGGCAATCCCCCTGTCCGCCTCAGTTCGGCAAAAGGCCCGCTACCTGAAAATCGCGGTGAGAAAGACACCCGAGGCCAAACGAGTGCTTCTCGGCGAGATCGTCCTTGAGAAGAAGCCGGAGGAGCCGGTCGCGAAGGCGGTGCACCGGATGCCGCCGACGCCCATGCAGGTCAAGCGGGCCCTCGACAACGCGTTGCTCAACGCCGGCGTTCAGTTCCTTTACGGCTGTTACCCGACCGACCTCCTGCGCGACGGCGCCGGCAAACCGGCCGGCATCATCATGGCCAATCGCTCGGGCCGGCAGGCCGTCAGGGCCAAGGTGATCATCGATGCCACGCCGCGTGCGATTGTCGCGCGGATGACGGCAGCGCAATTCGAACCCTATCCAAAGGGGATGCATACCTTCCAGAGGATCGTCGTTGGCGGACCACCCCGGGATGCGGAGAACATGAAGGCCCGACAACTGCCAACGCCGGTCTACGGCGACAATGGGAAGATCTATCAGGCGATTGAGTACACGCTTGAAATCCCGATGAAGGATGCGTCCTTCGCCTCGTTCGCCGAGGCGGAGCAGATCGCCCGTGACAAGACCTGGCGCCCGGAACAGGTGGATGCCTCGGAAGTGCTGTTCCAGGTGCCGCCGGATCGGATGAAAGGCCAGGCCCAACAATGCTGCACATGGCCCCAGGCGAGCAAGGTCGATCTGGGGGTCTTCCGCCCCGCCCGAGTGAAATGTCTCTACGTCCTTGGCGGCTGCGCCGATGTGTCCCGCCATGGCGCGGAGCAGTTGCTGCGGCCGCTGGAGCTGATGGAGGCTGGTACTCGGGTTGGCGCCGCGGCGGCGGCTGACGCGAAGAAGATCGCTCGACCCAGGAACGTTGGACCGGCCGGGAGGGCAGGAAAATCTGTCACGACGGGCGATATCCGTGAAGACCAGGCGTGGATGCGGGCCGGTCCCGAGATGCCGTACATCAGAGCTGGTGAGCGATCTGTTCCGTTGCTGGGTCAATATGACGTTGTTGTCGTTGGTGGCGGCACGGGTGGTGCCCCCGCGGGCATAGCAGCGGCTCGCCAGGGGGCCAAGACGCTCGTCGTGGAGTACCTCCACGGCCTGGGCGGCATCGGGACGATGGGTCTGATCGGGAAGTATTACTACGGCCATCGGGAAGGCTTTACCAAGGAGCTGGACCAGGGTTTGGCGGCGCTCGGAGGCGAGGCCGAGGGCAAGAGCGGCCAGGGCCAGGCGTGGAACAGCCAGTTGAAAATCGAATGGTATCGGCAGGAACTGCGCAAAGCCGGGGCCGATCTCTGGTATGGCACGCTCGGCTGCGGGGCGTTTGTCGAAGGTAATCGCGTAAAGGGGGTTGTCATCGCCACGCCACAGGGCCGAGGTGTCGTCCTGGCGAAGGCCATTGTCGACGCGACGGGCAGCGCTGTGGTAGCTGCGGCGGCCGGCGCCCCGTGTGTGTACATATCCGGCGAGCACATCGCCGTGCAGGGCACGGGACTCCCCCCCTGGGACCTTGGGGCACGCTACACGAACACCGACTTCGCTTTCATCGACGACCTCGACGTGGTCGATAGCTGGTACTCGTTCTTCGCAGCCCGCATGAAATTCGACGAAGCCTACGATCTCGGCCAGCTTGTAGACAGCCGCGAGCGCCGGCAAATCGTCGGCGACTTCTCTCTCTCGCCGATGGACGTCTACCTTGACCGCACGTTCCCCGACACGGTCGTCCGCGCCAACAGCAACTTCGACTCGCACGGTTTCACGATTCATCCGATGTTTTTGCTCAGGCCGCCGGACAGGAAGGCCCTGCCCTGCTATGTCCCCTACCGCTGCCTATTGCCCAAGGGAATCGACGGCGTCCTGGTCACCGGCCTTGCCGTCAGCGCGCATCGCGACGTGATGCCCGTGATCCGGATGCAGGCGGACATCCAGAATCAGGGCTATGCCGCCGGTGTCGCCGCTGCGACGGCCGCCCACTCGGGCAAATCCCTGCGCGACATCGACATCCGGGAATTGCAGAAACATCTCGTGGAGAAGGGCAACTTACCTGCCGAAGTCCTTACACACGAGGATTCATTCCCGCTGCCAAAGGAGAGAATCGAACGGGCCGTCAAGACCGTGGTGAATGACTTCGAGGGGATTGAGATCCTCTTCGCGCAGTCCGAGCAGGCCCTGCCGGTGCTCCGCGATGCCTATGCGACCGCCGGCTCGGAACAGGCGAAGCTTACGTACGCTCACCTTCTCGGCATCCTGGGCGATCCGACCGGTGCCGTCACGCTGGCTGAGACCGTGAAGGCGAAGGAGTGGGATGCGGGCTGGAAGTACACCGGCATGGGCCAATACGGGATGAGCATGAGCCCCGTGGATAGTCTGATCGTCGCCTTGGGCCGGACCCGCCGGGGCGAGGCCCTGGAGCCGATTCTCGCCAAGGTCCGGCAATTGGGCCCGGAGCATGCCCTGTCGCACCATCGGGCTGTGGCCATGGCGTTAGAGACGCTCGCCAATCCCGCGGCGGCAAAGCCCCTGGCCGAGTTGCTCCAGCAGCCCGGCATGAGCGGCCACGCCTACCCCGATATCAATGTGGCAACAAGGAACATACCGCCCAGCCCGACGGATAACACGACCCGCGAATGCTCGCTGCGCGAGCTGATTCTCGCCCGCGCCTTGTACCGTTGCGGCGACGAACAAGGGCTCGGCGAGAGAATCCTGAGGCAATACGCCCGGGACCTTCGTGGCCCCTACGCCCGCCACGCCCTGGCGATCCTGAAGGAGAAACAGAGATGACGGTGCGTGGTACGCACCCTACAGATTGCCGACTATACGGGAGGAGATTGCTTCGTCGCTACGCTCCTCGCAATGACAGGATTAGCCCTTGTATGTCCTTGCGAGCGCCGCGAAGCAATCTATGGACCGTGGACGGCGAACCGGCGGAAATGCGTTAGCAGGACTGTGTAGTTATTTGAGTCTTAAGGAGGACATGTATGGCAGGAGAATATCGCTTTTCGTTTGGGCCTTGGAATATCCATGAGGGCGGCGATCCGTTCGGGCCGACGGTCCGACGCGGCCTCACCTTCGCGCGGAAGCTCAAGCTCTATAAGAAACTTGGCTTCGACGGCGTGCAGTTCCACGATGACGACGCCGTGCCGGACATGAACAAGCTCACGCCCAGGGAGATCGTGAAGAAGGCCAAGGAAGTCCGGCGGATGCTCAAAGACGAAGGTCTCACCGCTGAGTTCGTCGCACCGAGGCTGTGGGAGGACCCGCGAACGATCGACGGTGGTTACACCTCGAACGATCCCCAGGCCCGCGAGTATGCGAAAGAGCGCAATCGCCGCTCCATCGACATCGCCGTAGCGCTCGATACCAAGCTGATCGTGCTTTGGCTCGCCCGCGAGGGAACCTACATCCGTGAGGCCAAGGACAGCAAGGTGGCCGTGGACCGGATCGTCGAGGCCATCGATGGCATGCTGGACTACAATCCGGATGTCAAGATCGCCATCGAGCCCAAGCCGAATGAGCCGATGGACCAGGCCTACATCCCCACGACGGGACACGCTCTGGCCGTGAGCTTCCTGACGAAAGACCCGAGCCGCGTCGGCGTCAACATCGAGACCGCCCACGTGATTCTGGCCGGACTCGATCCGTCGGATGAGATGGGCTTTGCTCTCGCCCATGACAAGCTGTACACGGTTCACCTCAACGATCAGAACGGTCTGAAGTTCGATGAGGACAAGAGCTTCGGGTCGGTGAATCTACGCCGCGCGTTCAACCAGGTCCGCATCCTTGACAACTACGACTACGGCAAGAGGGGCGAATTCGTCGGCCTCGACGTCAAAGCCATGCGGACCCAGAAGCAGGATGTAGCCACGAAGCACCTGACGAACAGCCGGACCATCTTCCTGAAACTCGTGGAGCTGGCCCGCAGCCTCGACCAGAGCAAGGTCGACCAACTGATCGCCGACCGTGACTACGAGGAATTGGACATGCTCATCATCAACCACTTGATGGGCAGCTAATGTGATTCCGGGGAGAATACGCGTGTCCATGTGATTTGTCATCCTGAGCCGAAGGCGAAGGATCTGGCCCGTGAAGAAGAGGTCTCTCATTCGCAGCCCAGATCCTTCACTCCGCTTCGCTCCGTTCAGGATGACGCCGACACAAGGAACCTATGCAAATGCAGTGGGCAGGAAAGGATCGCTGGCAGGCATGTTGGAAAGTGAGAAAGCTATCTTGAGTCTCGGGGCCCACCCGGATGATGCGGAGTTCATGTGCGCGGGCACGCTGGCACTGCTCCGCAAGCGAGGATGGCAGGTGCAGATCGCCACGATGGCACCGGGAGATTGCGGAACCGTGCAGTACAGCCGCGAGGAGATCAGCCGGATTCGCAAGGGCGAGGCCGCGAAGGCAGTCGCCATGCTCGACGGCAAATACCACTGCCTCGAGTGCGGCGACATCTTCATCCTGTACGACCGGCCGACGCTGCTCAAGGCCATCGAGCTGGTGCGCAGAGTCCGTCCGAGGATCGTCTTTACGACGAGCCCTTCGGACTACATGGTCGATCACGAAATGGCCAGCAGACTGGCCCAGACGGCGTGCTTCTGCTGCGGCGTCGTCAACGTCGAGACGCCCGGGGCCGAGCCGTTCGAGCCCATCCCGCATCTGTACTACATGGATGCCGTGGAGGGAAAAGACAAGCTCGGCACGGAAGTCAAGCCGGGCATGATTGTCGATATCAGCGACGTGATCGAGACCAAGGAGAAGATGCTCTGCTGCCATGAGAGCCAGCGGGATTGGCTGCTCAAGCATCATGGCATGGACGAGTACGTCAACATGATGCGTGCCTTCGCCAAGAAACGCGGCGGCCGGATCGGCCGGCCCTTCGGGGAAGGATTCCGACAGCATCTCGGCCACGCGTACCCGCAGGACAACATCCTCGAGAAAGAACTCGGCGATCTGGTCTGCACGATGTAGTTGAACTTCTGCAAAATGGAGATTAGGCTTACTTGAGGAAGGAAGACTGGCTTTGCGGTCTTCCTTCCGAAACGGCAAAGAGTCGATGCATGGACAATTGGGTGGATTATTCAAGGAAATCCCGGAACCGATTTCCTTGAATAATATAAGCCTAATCTCCATTTTGCAGAAGTTCAGGTTGAAGGAGAAGCTTCATGGGGAGAAAGACGAGTATTCTCGCGCCGCAATGGTGGGACTACACGACACTGGACGACGAGATCCTCAACGACGCGGCCAGATTGACCGCAGAGGATATGCTGGCGTTGAGCCGGGAGGGCTTCCAGGTCGTGTTCTACGACACCCTCGAGGATTTCTACCTTGCAGAAGCGCTCGAATACATCACGGCGTGGAAGCAGGCGACCCTGTCCAACCCCGCCGGCATCTGCGGTCCCATCGGTCCGACCGAGCAGCTCCCCCTCGTCGCCCGGCTCGTCAACGAACTGGATCTGGACCTGACGAACGCGCACTTCTGGGGCATGGACGAGTGGTACCTGAACGGACGGGAGGTGCCGCAGACACATGCATTGTCGTTTGCCAAGGCGGACCGGGAGTTGTGTTTCGACCGGATCAGGCCGGACCTGAAGATGCCCGAGCGGAACCTTCACTTTCCCAGGGCGGATGCGTCCGCGTATGTGAAGAGCTGGGAAGGGGTCCGTTGCGTCACGATGCAGGGCGGCCAGGGCGATATCAAGCACTGGGCATTCAACGACCCCGTCCGGCGGGAAGGCAAGTACGAAGATCAGCCCCCGACTCCGCAGGAGTTTCGCCAGCTCCCAACCCGTGTCGTGGACCTACATCCTGTCACCGTCATGCAGAATGCCCGGACCAGCGGGGGCGGCGTAGTGACCAGCGTCCCGACGCAGGCGATCTCCGTCGGCCCGGTCGAGACGTGGAAGGCCGAGAAGGTCTCCATCTGGCAGGCGGGCACGCATGACAACCCATTCGGGATGCGATTGACGACACTGATGATCGGCACGAGGATTCCCGATAGTGCGGTGCCGATGTCCCTGCTGGCGGACCATCCGAACGTGCAGTTCAACTTCTACCGCCCAGCCGTCGGGACCTGTGAAGCCGAGATGCATTGAGGACGGATAGCACCTGGAGGCATGATCTATGGCTGTGGATGTTCTGGTTCTGAACACCGCGGTGGTGGATTTGCGGCGGCCGGACTTCGGCTTTGCCGATGTGCTCGTCGGCAAGGGCGGGCTCGCCAAATGCAGGTTTGGGGACATGCCCAAGTACCCCCAGGAGCAGATCAAGCGGTGGATCGATGAGGGTTTCGCCACGGCCGGCGGTCCCGGCAACATGGCGCCGTTGGTCGCGCGGACCGGCCTGAAGGTCGCGGTCGGCGTCAATCTCGGCAAAGGCAACTACGAGGGCCTGGATGCGCAGGGCCGCTTCTTCCACAACGTGATGACGGCTAACGGCATCGACATGTCGGCGATGCACATCCATCCGAGCCTGCCCACAGGCACCACTTTCATCCATAGCACCTCCGGCGACGACCGGGGCGGCATCGCCTACTTCCCCAACGCGAACAATGATTTCGACTTCGACATTTTCCAGGAAGCCGTGGAGCGTCTCAAGCCGCGAATCGTCTACTACATGTACTCGGGCCTCTCGGACCGTGGCGACGCTAACGGCGGCCAGGACCTGGCCGATTTCATCCGCTGGTGCCAGAGTCAAGAGATCGTGACCATCGCCGACAGCCACACCCTGACAGGCAATCCGCACAAGCTCATCGCCGAGGGAAAACCGG
>Ga0154636_1048_pt1 | contig 9582 bp, 9 predicted proteins | sample Rifle2008BG13ft_FD_116065 | JGI IMG/M metagenome (GOLD analysis project Ga0154636, IMG submission 116065) | Planctomycetes bacterium RBG_13_60_9 | reverse complement strand
GTCGAGATCGACTACGACGCCGGCGTGATCCGGGACAAGACGAGCAAGGCCACAATCGAGTTCATGCCCCTGCCCGACTTCGCCCAGGAGATCATCCGCGACGGCGGGTTGCTCGACCATATCATGAAAACGAGTGCGTGAGTCTGTCCGATGTACCGGACTTCTGTCTCCAGTCGGGTGATACGGCTGGGCGGAGGCGGTAGGGTGTGCTTCGCACACCATCTTTCTGAACGAGATGTGAGCAAGTGACAGAGAAAGGAAATAGCTGGATGGCAAAGACGTATAAGATTGCGGTGATGCCGGGGGATGGGACGGGGCCGGAAGTGATTGCGGAGGCCGTGAAGGTGTTGACAACTGCGGCGGACAAGTTCGGCTTCAAGGCGGACCTGACGACGTTCGATTTCGGCGGGGAACGATACAAGCGGACGGGCGAGACCCTGCCCGACAGCGCGATCGACGAGCTTCGCAAGTTCGACGCGATTCTGCTCGGCGCGATCGGGCATCCAGATGTCCCGCCGGGAATTCTTGAGAAGGGCATTCTGCTAAAGGCCCGGTTCGAGCTGGACCAGTACATCAACCTTCGGCCGGTGAAGCTGTATCCGGGCGTGGAGTGCCCCCTCAAGGGCAAGGGGCCGGAGGACATTGACTTCGTCGTCGTTCGCGAGAACACCGGCGACGCCTACACCGGCACGGGTGGCGTCACGATGAAGGGCACGCCGCATGAGGTCGCCGTGCAGTCGGCCGTCTATACGCGCTTCCAGGTGGACCGCTGCCTGAAGTACGCCTTCGAGTATGCGAAGAAATACGGCAAGAAGTCCCGCGGCCGGGGCGAGAAGAACACGCTGGCCCTGTGCGGCAAGACCAACGTCCTGACGTACCTCTACAACCTCTGGGAGCGGGCCTTCCACGAGATGGGCCAGGCCCAGTACCCGGACATCGCCCGCGAATACTACCACGTCGACGCCACCTGCATGTGGTTCGTGAAGAACCCGGAGTGGTTCGACGTGATCGTCACCGGCAACATGTTCGGCGACATCATCACGGATCTCGGCGCGATGATCCAGGGCGGCATGGGCATCGCCGCCGGCGGCAACATCAACCCCGATGGCGTCAGCATGTTCGAGCCTATCGGCGGCAGCGCCCCGAAGTACACCGGCAAAGGCGTCATCAACCCCTTAGCGGCGATCTGCGCGGCCCAGATGATGCTCGAAACGCTCGGCGAGGAGAAGGCCTCTACCGCCATCGAGCAGGCGGTGATGTACGTCACGGCCAACAAGCTCAAGAGCTTAGCCGCCGGCAAAATGGGCTACTCCACCTCCCAAGTCGGCGACCTCGTCGCCACCAAAGTCGCGGAGTAGGCAGATTGTCATCCTGAGTGACAACGAAGGATCTGGGCTGCGCGTTTGAGAAACGTCTTGCTCGCAGCCCAGATGCTTCGGCTTCGCTTCAGCACGACAGGTCGGGAGGTAACCATCCGCCACTTCTTGTCGGCCATAACTCTATTGCTGACAACACCTTGCGTCCAGTACTCGTGATTGCTCTTGACGTCACACCCCGTTTGACCTACAATGCCTCATGAGACAGGGAGGTTCGCAGTTGTGACGGAGCAGATCAACCAGACTGTTGACGAGACCGGTGCGCACGATGAACTTGAAGCACCTGTTCTGGGCAAGCAGGCCGATGAGGCTGTTGATGAGACTACGCAAGAGACTCGTCAAGCTCCCAAGGAAGACGAAAAGAAGACAACGGCTGGCTCACTCAGCCGAAAGAAGGAAGATAACGCCCTTTGAAGGCCGTCATCCAAAGAAGATCACGGTCGTGGTCTTCAAGCTCTTCTCCCAGACACCCCCAGCCGATGATGTTGACTACTGCAGACAGGTGTTGAAAGCCAGGTTCCCGCAGTCGACCATGGCACGCGACTATATGATAGGCCATTCTGGAAGATTATGCGAGTGGGAAGCATCAAACGAACTGTTCGACCTGATTCGAAAGAGGACAATTCCAGATTTGGGGCGGCGTATCGATTCATGCGAAGGGCCTGGGCCAGATGGCGGCCCCATGGTCGCCTTCTTCTACACAAGCCAACGCACCTGGCGGCCCCCCAGCACCGACAGAGAGTGCCTATCATCATGTCAACAACCAAGACCACAAATGCCATCCTCATCCTCAAAACCTGAGTTGTCCGGCCGATATCTGGTGTTCCAACCGGTCTGTCTGAATTGCGGTGGCACCATGAAGGAACTGAAAGTCTTCAACGCGGGAATGGCTGGGGGGCCAGCTCATTGTGACTCCTGCGGAGAGGATTACGGTTATGTGTTGTACGAAGGCCAACTGACATTGAAGAGGGAGACGATACCGAGAATCTACAGGGGCACGACGGAGAGCAAGCTCTTGCCCGTACGATGTGAGGACAAGTAGCGCGCGATGCGTACATGGGCCAACCGATATGACCTTGCAGTGCACTGACTACCCAGCTCGTGGGTAACAGCAGCCATACAGATTGCCGGCATTCTTGACTGGCGAGCAGAGATATGGAAAAAGCCAATACGTTCCTTGTGATAGCCATCGTAGCGGTCGTACTCTTCGCAATCCGTGTAGTCTTCGGATGGATGCGAAACGCGGGCATGAAAGCCCGTTCGCGGTCCAGACTTAGCCCCTGGACAATTGTCATATACGACGGGTGCATCGCAGACGCAAGGATTGCGTACGCGTCACTCGGACTGAGTTTTGCCGGAGGGATGTTCTGGGGTATCGGCTATCTTGCGGGTATGTCGGCGGCTTTCCTTTGTGGCGCGGTACTCTCCGCCATCGGGTACGTCCTGGCTGTGTATCACTTGGGTGACCTTCTCTCGTGGGTTCTGGCTGGCATGGCGGTCATAGGCGAGAGAATGAGATTTCTCGTTTCCTCTGTTGCCCTGGTGGTCTCCATGATGGGTGCTGGAGCGAATACTGCGTGGTACGTTACAGCACTATAGGAGGTTGAGTGTCTCTTGGCCCTGATGTTGTGTTCATTGTCCACTTCTCCAGCGCAACCTCAGCACGGGGAGTACCGAGGGACAGACCCCGGGTTTCGATGACATAAGAGGGTTCGACACGGTGTCTCCCAACAACTCGACCAAGTTGTCCTGTGTTGCCTCAGATGGAATTGGACATTCCCAGATCGAATGGTAGTGAGTAGTGTGGTGTCTTTTTGGGGCGTTCTGAGGGACAGACCCCGTTTTTCTGGCGAACGCTTCCACATGTGGGCTGCGACGGAGTGCCGCGGAAAATGAAGGTTTCCCGTACTTGGTCTGGGATTCGCCAAACGCAGATTGCCTTTTGTGGCGGGCCTGATGTCAGTATACTGCCAGCATGCCCCGCAAACAGACGAATAGACAGCGCGTGAAGCGGGCCGATGGGCCTGTGGACTATTCGTCGCTTCTCGCGAATATCAAGCAGCGCATCCGCACCGCCCAAGTGCGGGCCACGTTCGCAGCCAATGCAGAACTGATCCGCCTCTATTGGGATATCGGCCGAGCCATCGTTCAGCGGCAGCAATGCAAGGGTTGGGGTAGCGGGGTGATCCCTCGTTTGGCGTGCGACCTTCGCAACGAGTTGCCGGAGGTGAAAGGGTTTTCCGAGCGAAACATCGACCGAATGGTCGCATTCTACCGGGAGTATCCGGGGCTGGAACCAATTTCGCCACCGGTTGTGGCGAAATTGCCGTCCACGTCTGTCACGCGGCAATCCGATGTTGGAAATAACAAGCAGGCCGTTGCCCAGATTTCGCCACCAGTTGTGGCGAAATCAGATCAAGCCGCAGCAATTGTGCCACAGCTTGTTGCACAATTGCCCTGGGCACACAATGTCCTTCTGATTCAGAAGATCAAGGACGTGTCGACTCGTCTCTGGTATATGCGTCAGACGCTGGCCCAGGGCTGGAGCCGTAACGTCCTGGCGCTGATGATCGACGCCCGCGCCCATGAGCGCCAGGGCAAGGCAATCACGAACTTCGACCGGCAGCTTCCCCCGCCCCAATCCGATCTGGCCGCTCAGGCCCTCAAAGACCCTTACATCTTCGACTTTCTCACACTCCAAGAGCCCTTCCACGAACGCGAGTTGGAGACGGGGCTGCTGGCTCATGTGGAAAAGTTCCTGCTGGAATTGGGCCAGGGTTTTGCCTTCGTCGGCCGCCAGTATCATCTGGATGTCGGCGAGGACGATTTCTACATCGACCTGCTGTTCTACCATCTTCGCCTGCGCTGCTTCGTCGTCGTAGACCTCAAGAAAGGCCCCTTCAGAGCCGAGTATGCTGGGAAAATGAACTTTTACTGCAACGTCGTGGACGACCGCCTGCGGCACGCGACCGACCAGCCGACCATCGGCTTGATCCTGTGCCAGGACAAGAACCGCCTTGTGGCCGAGTATGCCCTCAAGGGTGTCAATAAGGCCATCGGTGTCTCCGAGTACCGCCTTACCCGCGCCTTGCCGGCCAAACTCAAGTCCAGCTTGCCCTCGATCGAGGAGATCGAGGCCGAGCTTTCGACGAGCAAGGTAACACGTCGTTCCCGCAAGAAGCCTCGCTGACCGCTGATTTCATTCGTCGAGGATCGTGACGGTGCCCCGGTCGCCGTCGACGCGGATCAGTTGGCCGGTGCGGATGAGTTGGGAGGCGGGACCGACGTTGACGACGGCGGGGATGCCCCGCGTGAGGGCAGTGAGGGCTGGTCGGGTGTTTACGCGGGCCAGGTCTTGCGGTAGAATGGCGTTATGAATAGACTCGATTCTGTGAAGATAGACAGGAAGGCTTTCTCGGTCGCGTCGCTCCGGGAGCCGTCGGACGAGAAGGCCTATTGGCTTTCCAGGACTCCCTCCGAGCGTCTGCGGGCGGCGGAGCTGATGCGTCAGGTTGTCTATGGCTACGATCCATCTACCACACGACTTCAAAGAGTTCTTGAGATTGCTCAACGCTCACAAGGTTGAGTACCTGCTCATCGGCGGCTACGCGGTCAACTATCACGGGTATCCGCGTGCGACCGCCGACATGGACATCTGGGTCGCCGTACACCCAGCCAACGCCGAGCGTATTGTCGCCGCTTTGAAGGCATTCGGCTTCGACCTGCCCGACCTGTCGCCTGAGTTGTTTCTGCGCCAATGGCAGATCATCCGCCTGGGCGTGCCGCCTGTCCGCATTGAAATCGCGACGACGATTTCGGGAGTCGATTTCGCCGAGTGCTACGCCGAACGCGTGGAGGACACTCTTGACGGGGTTCCCGTCACTCTGATCGACCTCGACCACCTCAAGCGTAACAAGAAGGCTTCCGGCCGGCATCAGGACCTGGCGGACCTGGAGCATCTGCCATAGTGTCCCATGCTCTGCACGGCCATCATGTCTCACCCACGATCGTGACGGTGCCGCGGTCGGCGTCGACGCGGAGGAGTTGGCCGGTGCGGATGAGTTGGGAGGCGGGGCCGACGTTGACGACGGCGGGGATGCCGTACTCGCGGGCGATGATCGCGCCGTGCGAGAGGATGCCGCCCATGTCCATGACGACGCCGGCCGCCGGCAGGAAGTAGGGCGTCCATGCGGGATTCGTCACAGGGGCAACGAGGATTTCGCCAGGCTCTACGTGCTGGCCGTCACTGGGTTGCGTGATGACGCGGGCTCTGCCCGTGGTGACGCCGGGAGAGACAGCGAGGCCCTGGAGCACCTTGACGCTTGCATCAATCTTGAACGCAACGTGCTTCTGCGGATCGTACCTGCCCACGACCACCGGCGGCGGAGTCAAAGCCATGTTCCATTCGTACTCGGCCCGACGCTCGGCGATGCGCTGCTTGATGTCGAAGTCGGCTCGGCCCTGGACCACCGGCTCGATTTCCGCCGCCTCCAGGAAGAAGACGTCTTCACGGTCTGCGAGAATGCCCTGCTGCCGCAGCCGCTCGCCCAGCTCCAGGAACAAGCGGCGATAGCCGGCCATGAGCCGGACCGCTTCGTTCTTCGAGTTCTCCCGGACGCGCGTCAGGTTGCCCGTCTGCCGGAGTGACCAGTCGAAGAGCCAGCGTTTGATCGGGTTGGTCAGCTTCCGGCGACACTGTTCGGCCAGGCGCTCGCGCTGCTCGGCGAGCTGACGCTGCTTCTCCACAGGATTGGTCTGATCGATGGAGCGCAGGTAGCCGCGCACCAAGGCCAGGATGTAGTCGGGCGTCTCGGACCAGCGCGGGCTGAAGAGCTCGAGCTCGTTATGGCTATGTTGCCCGTGGGTGGCCATGAACCGGTCCCAGGCGGCGAGGAACCGCCGGCCGTGGTCTGTGGCAGCGAGGCTCGGCCAGATCGTGCCCCAGTCGTCGCCCGAAAGAGTTGCCTCGGTTTCCTTGTCCTCGTGCGCCAGGGCCGCCAGGCGCCACAGGTCGAACGCCGCCTCCACGTCGGCCATGCCGCCCTGGGCGGTCAGGAGCCGATAGCCCAGACCCTCGCCATTGCCACCGAGCCAATCGCGGCAGGCTTTCCACAGCACACCCATCGCCACGGCACCCGACCAGAAGTACAGGAGGGTGAAATCGTTCGTAACCCCGGAGAAGATGTGTGTCGCCTTCCGGACCAACTCCTCTGTGGTCCCGGTCTGGCTGGGCAAGCGCGCCACCGCATCGTTGTATGCCCTGAGATGGGCGACAAACCTGTCCATCCGGCTGGTGCGGTGGGTGATCAGCCGGCCCATGATTCCCGGCCAGGACAGGATGTACCGGGGCCAACTGAAGCCCACGTCCGGCAGGTCCTCCTCGCAGATGTCGAACTCGCCGCGCTCGAAACCCCTCACTTGCTCGCCGCCGAAGGCGCTGTTCAGGGCGGCGGCCTTGGGCGGGGAGATAAACGGTCGGGCGACAGCCAGGCCGAAGTTGATGTTGAAGTAGAGCCGGCCCGCCACCAACCCCATCAGAGGGCTCCGGCGAGGGTCGGCGCCGAACAGGCGGAGAATGTCGCCGAACAGCGGCCCGAACATGGGCATAATGACGGAATAGGTCATCGGCGTCATGACGTCGGGGGCGACTTCGCCGAGGTTGAGGTTGGTCCAGACCTGCCGGTCCTCCCACGGCTTGGGCTCTGGAAGGGCCGTAATCGGCCGGGCCTGGAGGAACCACAGCGTGCCGTCGCGAACCGCCCATTCGATGTCCTGGGGGCAGCGCAGGCGTTTCTCGATGTGCCGAACGGAGCGAGCGAGCTGCTGAACAGACTTCAAGCTTAGGGACGGCTCCTCTGCGACGAAGTTCCGGCGAATCAATTCCAGGGTCTTCTTGCGTAGGACAAAGCGGTCGGGCTGGACTTGGCCGGAGACGAGCGCCTCGCCCAGACCCCGGCACGCCTCGATGACAATCCGGCTGCGGCTGCCCGTGACCGGATCGGCGGTAAACGCCACGCCGGCGGCCTCCGGCTCGATCTGCTGCTGCACAATCACCGCCATCTCCACCTGTTGATGATCGATGGCGTTGTGCCGCCTGTATTCATACGCCCGCTCGGTCCAGAGCGACGCCCAGCACCTCTTGATCGCTTCTTCACAATCTTGCAGCGAAGTCACGCTCAGAACGGTCTCATATTGCCCCGCGAATGAGTGCCCCGGCAGGTCTTCCGCCGTCGCCGAGGAGCGCACGGCCACCGTGCTCGCCCCGAGCCGCTCGTACGCCGTCGCGATCTGCTCACGCGGGGAATCCGCCAGCGGTGAGCGAAGGATGAGCTGCCGAATCTCCTCCAGGGCCGGCTGTGCGCCGTCTGCCAGGGACGCGATTCGCGAGCCGAGGCCGTTGGCCTCCAGGTGCTCCCGAAAGGCCCGGGTCGTCACAAAGAAGCACGGTGGAACCGGCAGGTGAAGTCCGCGCAGCATGCACAGGCTCGCTGCCTTCGGACCGACACGCAGCCGATCCGCTTGCGCCGGCTGCTTGGTCGGCCACAGAACGATCTCGTTGTTCATGTCAGTAGACACCCGGGACAAACCGATACCTCACCTGCCGCAGATAATCCACGTAGGTGCCGTCCTGCGACAAGATGCCCTCTTCATATTTCGCCCGCCTGTCATACAGGACCGCCACAACCATCAAGAGCAGCACATTGTAGAGCGACGGATTCTTCAGGACATATCCCAGTCTCAGGACCATCGCGGACAAGTAGATCGGGTGCCTGACGATCCGGTACATGTATCGGGTCTCTACCTGCCTCAGGGCAGGGAAGACATCGAAGCTCCTGCCGAGCGCAATCGCCGCTGTAAGCCCAAACAGGACTCCGACGCCGATGAGGGTGTCACCAGCAACCAGGAGGACAGCAGTGGAGTTCAAGCCTTTCCTGATGAAAAAGAACCCCGAGAATGACGTGAGCAGGGCGACCGTCCAATGGAGCAGGTTCATACTGATGATGGAAGGCCGGGTCCGAATCAAGAAGAACAATGCGACCGTCAGGTTGTACGCCAGATGCAGCAGCTCGAAGACATCGAAGCCCTGGAGAAGAGCCCAGGCATGGGGAGCCGCGAGAATCGCACAGCTCAGCGACAGCAGGACGCTGAAAGCAAAGCTCCTGAGAAACGATTCGATGGTGGCGTTCCTTATCTCCATCACGGACGGGCTTCGTACCATCGCACGCTCATCTTGAATCGTTCACAAGGCATACGAGTAGAGAAAGATGGCTTTGCCGACGATCTGGTGGCTTGGGACAAAGACCTCCGGCTCGCCATTTCGATGGACAAGGATGCCGCCACGGTCAGAATCGGTCTGCCTCACGATGCCCACTCTGTATTCCTTGTCGAGCCGAAAGACGATCACGTCGTTAGCGTCCACCTGTCTGCTGAGCTTGTTGACGAGGACTCGGGAGCTTGCCGGCACCCGCGGCGACAGAGCGTCCGTTGTCACCCGGAAGGCCTCGAAGGCCGTGGCCTTGATCGCAAAGGCCAGCACGACAGCAGCGGCCAGAGTCAAGGGCAGGCGTCTGGCCTGTTTCTTGAGGTAGGTCCGGAACCGTCCTTTGGCCCTAGCGATCATGGTTCCCAACTCCTCCGGGCTCCCAAATTCTTTCTCCACCATACTCATTACCTCGCTTTCTGGCAAATCCCGGTTATGGCCGACATCCAGCAATTCCCGCAGGTGGGACTGGAGTTCGTTCCGGACGCGTCTGGCGTCCCGAGGGGCCAGATCCGCGACCTCCATGATCTTGTTCAGGTACTCCTCAAGGTTGTGCATGGGCGGACCTCAGCACGAGGGTCATGCCTCTGACGGTATCCGACCAGGTGTCCAGGTCCTTCTTGAGGGACCGCTTCCCGTTCGGGGTCAATTGGTAGTAGAGGCGTCTTCGACCACTGTCGGGGTCTTTCTCCTCTTTGCCGGCACGGATCAGTCCCTTCCTCTCCAGGGAATACAACAGGGGGTACAGGGTACCCTGGCCGAGCGAGAAGACCTGCTCGCTGTCCTGGGCCAGAGTCGTCGCGATCTCGTATCCGTACATCGACCGCCTGGAGAGCAGCTCCAGCACCAGCGTACGCGCACAGCCCTTGCGATATTGCGCTCGTGAATCCATCGCCAGACCTGAATGGCACTTCCATAAGCAGCAACCCGTGGACCGATAAGAAT
>Ga0154636_1047_pt9 | contig 9682 bp, 9 predicted proteins | sample Rifle2008BG13ft_FD_116065 | JGI IMG/M metagenome (GOLD analysis project Ga0154636, IMG submission 116065) | Planctomycetes bacterium RBG_13_60_9 | reverse complement strand
ATGGATTGCGTCGCAGCGCTTCCAAGAGTCTCTAACACAATGAGGCCGAAGACCGCTCTCATGTCATTGCGCGGAGCGCAGCGACGAGGCAATCTCAACTCTCCGCGTGGGAGATTGCTTCGCTACGCTCGCAATGACACATAATCCTTGTTCATGTCATTGAGAGGCCGGCGAATTCTGCCCCCGCGCAGGCGGCGAAGCGATCTCCATCCAGCATAGTCGCCGGGCTTGCGAAATGCGGTGCTATAGTCCCTTGGGGACCGCCCAATGACCCTCGCGATAGGTGCGGCGCACCAGGCGATTTGCCTCCTCATCGCCGCTGATCTGCTCGGTCTTCGGATCGAAATGCAGGACGCGACCCACCCGGGTGGCGATGTTGCCCAGGTGCGAGAGCGTGGCAGTGACGTGCCCGGTTTCGATGTCCGCGTTGGGGCGTCGCCCGCTCTTGATGCATTCGAGAAAGTCGCGGTGGTGCAGCACGCTGTCCAGCCGTGCAGCGACCTTTTCTCCGGGCTCGTTGCGCGGGCCGAACAGTTGCCAACCCGACTGTTTGCCGAGGATCATCATTCCCTTCGTGCCGTAGAAGGCATTGCCGTTCTCATGGCCCTCCTGCACGTACGGCGACCAGATCCGCTGCTCGTAAATGAGCTGCCTCTTCTTCCGTCCCTCGCCGGAGTATTCGAAGATCACGGTTTGCGTGTCGGGGAATTGCTGGTCGTCGTCGAAGAAGTACTTGCCGCCGAGGGCTGCGATGGTCGTCGGGTGCGTTTCCATGCCCAGGCCCCATCGTCCGAGGTCGATGTCATGCACGCCGTCGTTGCCGATGTCGCCCACGCCGAACGCATACCACCACCGCCAGATGCTCGGCAGCAGGTTGGACTGGTACGGGACCATCGGAGCGGGACCTACCCACAGGTCGAAGTCGAGATGCGCCGGCGGGTTGGACGGTTTGGCGTGGCCGATGTTCGCCCGCAGTTGGCTGTTCCAGACCTTGGCCACAAGCACCTCCCCGATGGCGCCGTCGTGCAGCAGCTCTATGGCTCGCTGCACGTGCTCCGCACTTCGGGTCTGGGTGCCCACCTGCACGACGCGCTTGTTGCGCCGCGCCGCCTCGATCATCAATCGGCCTTCGCGGATGTTGTGCGAGCAGGGCTTCTCGACGTAGACATGCTTGCCGGCATCACAGGCGAGGATCGTCGCGGGGGCATGCCAGTGGTCCGGCGTGGCGATGACCACGGCGTCCACGGACTTGTTCTCGAAGATCCGGCGCATATCCTTTTCCACCCGGGGAGCCTTGCCGGTTGCGCTTTCGACGGCTTTCGCCGCCGCGTTCATCCGAGGGGAGTCCGGGTCGCACACGTAGGCGACTTCAACGTCCTTCTGGGCGGCGAAGGATTTGAGCAAGCCGGACCCCTGTCCGCCAGGCCCGATCACGCCGAGAACGATTCGGTCATTTGCCCCGATGGCATGAGATCCGCCCGTTGCGAGCGCAGCAGCCCCGGCAATGACAGTGCCCGTCCGTTTCAGAAACTGGCGTCGATTGGTGGCCTTCATCGCGATTTCTCCCCTGTCGTTTGAATATCTGCGGCAACTGAGGGTTTTGCCTACATCCATTTGAGTGACCTGCTCATCCTGTGATGCGCCGGGACATCGTATGGACCGTAGTGAACAGGCCAGGCGGTGTCCGCCCTTGTCGGCAGATGCCACGGCAATCATTGAAGGAGATGGTATCATGGCTCAGAAGAAGATCAACATAAATACGGCAAGCAAAGATGAGCTCGCTGCTCTGCCCCTGATCGGAGATGAGCGAGCGCAAACGCTCGTGGAAGAACGCCCCTTCCACAGTTGGGACGAGATCGATGAATTGCCTGGTTTCGATGAGGGACTCGTCCAGGATATCCAGAGGCGTGGTGCATACATCGAGGAGGAGGAAGAGGAAGCGATAGAAGAGGAGGAGTGGTGACATTGGGTGTGGAGCAGAACGCCTGAAAGGGCCGGCTGCCGCGAACGGATCGATGGGCAGACGAGAACGCCGGGACCGGTGGCCGGCCTGATCGGCAGGCAACGAATGGATTGCCGCATCGGTTTCCTCGCGGGCAAGCGTCCCCGCTTGCCCGGTGGTGAGGGCCGGAAGTCTCGTCACGGAGTGTCGTGCGGAGCCACGATCTACTGGCGGGGCGAGGTTACGTTGAGAGTGCAGAGGCCGGAGCCGATTCTTCCCGTCCAGAGAGATCGTGCGGGTGCTTGTTCATCTTTGGAGAGCGTTTCTCTGCTTACTTCGAGATTGTAGATAGCGCGGAACGGGCCGGCGGCCGGCATAGCCTCGCGGGAGCCGGGAATAATCCTGCCCTCCACCTCGGAATCGAAAGCTTGCCCAGGTCCGATTCGCCGGAGGGGGATGCTGTCAGCTCTGCGAGCCATCGCGCGGCGCACCTGAGGCGGGCCATCTGCATTAAGAGGCTCCACTTTCAGAGTTTGTCTATCGTCGTTGCTGATGACGATGTGTCCCAATACGTTGGCCGGATCGTATAGAAGGCCAATGGGTCTGCCGGTGGTGTTCTCGAATCTGAGCCGGATGATGATTTCCTCTCCGATGGACAGCTTCTGTGGATCGAAGCTCAGGCCGCACCGCAGACCGTTGACCGGTTCACCCCATTGTAGCGCCGGGACTGGTGGCATGCGGCCCTTATTCGCGATCAGCCTCTTGAGCGTCCTTTCCACCGGGGGGATTCTGAAATCGGCCGGTCCGCGGCCGGCATAGAAGGCAACCTTGCCGTCGATGTCCACGACCGTCACGCGGACGGGGGCGGCCTGGTAGTCCTGGTTGACCTTGCCGTCCATGCCGTCGATCACCATCGGCATGGTGAACTTGTACTGGCTGACGCACTCGGTCGCCAGGATGATTCGCTCGCTGAGGGCCTTGGGATTGCCCACGATGCCCGTCTTGTTGCCCTCCTTCAGCATCTCGGGGTGGGCCTCGCGAACGTAGACGATCAGGAACTCGATGTGCTCTCTGTACGACGCGTACAGTCTTTCAAGGTCCGCAGCACGGGACGTGAAAGGCGGTCAGGTATAGCTGGACATGATCAGACAGACCGGCTTCTTGCCTCGAAAAGAAGACAGCCTGATCGTGTCCATCTCGCGTATGACCCCGATGGGTTTACCGTTCGGATCGTTTGTGATCGTCAGCCGGGGCAGGTTGAAATCCGGGGCGTCCGCTCCCACCCGGACCAACGGATTGTCCGCCCCTCGCACCTGTCCGACGCAATCCCGGGCTGTCAGCATCAGTGTGCCGATACACGCAACTGCCAGCCCGGCCATGCAAAATGCGATTTGTCTGCTGTGATGCATCTGAATACTCCTGCTCACGGTGCTCGTCACTCTACCACGAAGCCTCTCCATTGTCAAGGGTCCTCGGCTGCTCCGGGTCCAAGCAATTTTTTCGATTAACATCACGCGAGATCCAACGTCTTAATAGCCGAGGCAACAGGATGCAGTGTCACTCAAAGAGCGGTTTCGGGGCGACGCGATGGAGACGTTGTGGCAGGACATCCGATACGGCCTTCGTATGGTAGGCAACCATCCGGGCTTCACCGCCCTCGTGGTGGTGATTCTGGCGGTCGGCATTGGCGCCAACACGGCGATCTTCAGCGTCGTCAACGCCGTGATGCTCCGTCCGTTGCCCTACAAGGATTCCCATCATATTGTGACCATCGAGGAGCGAGGCATCAGGTGGGAAGAGCGATTCATGCATCGTCCGAATTTCTTCTTCCTGCGTGAGCACAATCAGGTATTCGAGTCCCTGGCCGGGTATTGCGGCCGGATGTCCTACGTTACGGGGATCGAGAAGCCACACGAGATAAGATCGTGCGATGTCACCTGGAATATCTTCTCGCTGTTGGGCGTTCAGCCCATGCTGGGGCGCAGCTTCCTGCCGGAAGATGAGAAAGTAGAGAGCACTCGTGTCGTTGTCTTGAGCCACGCATTCTGGAAAGAGCACCTGGGCGGATCTCCCGATGTGATTGGAAAGAGCATAGGTCTCACTCGGAGCACGTTGGATCCGGACGACACTAAGCACCTGGATCGCGAGAGTTACACGATCGTGGGAGTCATGCCGCCCGGCTTCGACTTTCCCATCACTCACTCCATACCATTCTGGACACCCATGATCTTGGTGGAAGTCCCGGAGGGGTCACGTCCCATGCCCGTGTTGCCGCTGGCACGTCTGAAGAAGGGTGTCACGCCGGAACGGGCAACCGCGGAACTCCAGGTGCTTGCGAGCCGTCTGCGTCAACCAGGTCCCGTCGCCCAGGCCGGCGGAAGCACGGTTCGTGTCAGGCGGCTTCTGGACGGGATCGTGGAGGGCCATCGAAAGCTGCCCCTGCTGCTGTTGGGAGCGGCGGGATTCGTGCTCCTGATCGCCTGCGGCAACGTCGCCAACCTGTTCCTGGCCCGCGCCACCGTGCGGCAGCGTGAGATGGCCATGCGGGTCGCCCTGGGGGCCTCGGGCGGCCGGGTTTTGCGTCAGATGCTTACGGAAAGTCTCCTGCTGAGCATAGGCGCCGGTGTCCTGGGTCTGGTGCTGACATTCTGCACGGTCAAGGGGCTGGTCCGTCTGTGCCCCTCGGACATCCCACGTTTGCAGGAGACGAGCATAGACCTGTCGGTCCTCGGTTTTACGGTCGGAGCATCCGTGCTCACGGGCCTGCTGTTCGGCATGATGCCGGCCTGGAGGGCCTCCGACATCCGCGTGAGCGAGACTCTCAAGGAAGGCACAGGCCGGACCACGAGCGGTCGGGGGTGGCGACGCCTTCATGGCGGCCTTGTGGTTTCTCAACTTGGCCTTTCTCTGATTTTACTCATCGGGGCGGCCCTGTTGATCCGCAGCCTGATTGCCTTGCAGCACGTGGACCTGGGTTTCCAGCCGGAGCACGTGCTGGCAATCAATCTTCGGCTGCCGGAGGCAAAATATCCTGAGGAGGACCGTTGCAATGCCTTTTTCCAGATACTGCTTGAGCGGCTCCGAACGCTTCCGCAAGTCCGCTCGGCGGCGGTGATCAATCATGCTTACAGCCTGACCTATGCGGCAACCGGAGACATCGATTTCTCCATCCCGGGTCGCACCAATCCCGAAGGCGACCATTCCGCCAAACGGGTATCTGTCTCCCCGGGCTTCTTTGAGACCATGGGCATCAGACTCCTCAGAGGGCGGACGTTCACGGATCGGGATCGGGACGCCATCGTCATCGACCAGACCCTGGCACGCAGATACTTCCCCGACATCGACCCCATCGGGCAGAGGCTCGTCGGGCGCGACCGATCCGAACTGACTATCATAGGCGTCGTGGACACGACGAGAGACTTCCAAGCGCCGGACCCGACGAAGGCGGTAGTCTATTCACGGGGCGACGCCGATATGGGATTTGGAATCTTCCTGGTGCGAACGGACGGAGACCCGATGGGCCTGGCCCCGGCGATTCGGAGGCAGATTGCCGAGTTGGAGAAGGACCCAGTGATCAAGACCCTGGAGCCGCTGAAGGCGACGTTGTCTCAAATGCTGGCGCCGCGTCGTTTCGCCATGATTCTGCTGGGCCTTTTTGCCGGTATCGCCCTGATCCTGGCGACGGTCGGTATCTATGGCCTGCTCCAGTACAGCACGACGCAACAGACCCATGACATCGGCATCCGCATGGCCTTGGGCGCGCGCAAAATCGACGTCCTGAGGGTGGTATTGACACGCGGACTGAGACTGACGCTGATGGGCGTGATCTTGGGTGTAGCCGGGGCATTGGCCCTGACCCGGGTTCTTTCCAGCTTCCTGTACGACGTGACCCCCACGGACCCGGCGACGCTGGCCGGCGTATCGCTTCTTTTGGCCGGCATTGCCCTGGTGGCCAGCTACATCCCCGCCCGGCGGGCCGCAGGGATCGATCCCGTGATGGCACTGAGGTACGAATGAAAGACGAGTTGTCGGTTTACGGTTGGCAGTTGTCAGCCACGAACGCAGAAACTGGGAACTGGCAACTGCCAACCGACAACTTCGCTTAGTCTTGTAGCGGTCGGATCCAGATGTTGCGGTATCGAACGGGGTTGCCGTGGTCCTGCAGCATGATGGGACCCTTGTCCTTGATCGGCCTGTACGGCGTGACCGCGTGCGGCCCGTCCCAGCCGGTGCCGCCTTCGAGCGCGACGTGATCCTGGACGAGCACGCCGTTCTGGAAGACCGTGAAGGTCGCCTTCCGGGTGACCTTGCCGTCCGTGCCGAAGAGCGGGCGGTGGTAGACGATGTCGTAGGTCTGCCACTCGCCGGGCTTGCGGCAGACGTTGACCAGCGGCACGGCCCGGCCGTACAGAGCGGCACACTGGCCGTCCGGGTAGGTCTTGTTCTCGTACGAGTCGAGGACCTGGACTTCATACTCGCCCTGGAGAAAAACGCCGCTGTTGCCGCGGCCCTGGCTGGTGCCGATGGCCCTCTCCGGCGTTGCGAACTCCACGTGCAATTGACAGGAGCCGAACGGCTCGGCGGTCTGGATGTATCCGGCGCCTTTCACGGACTCCATAAACCCGTCCCGGACAATCCATTTCGAGGGCTGGCCCTTGCCATCCGTCCATTTCGATACGTCGGTCCCGTCGAAAAGCACGATGGCATCGGAGGGTGCTTTGGCTCCCTCGCCCGGCGTGATCACCGCCGGTGCCGGACGGTTCACGTCGTGCACCCTCCACCGCCCGCTCGGCGTGTCCACGTACTCGATCTTCACGGGCTTCTTGGCCGGTGTCTCAGCCTTGGCCGGCTGAGCCTTCGCCGCCTCAGTTTTGGCGGCCTCAGTCTTCGCCGGTTGCACCTTGGCCGTCTTGGCTGGCTGAGTCTTCGTCCCCTCTTGCGTGGTGCATCCGGTCACCAGACCCAGTAGAGCAATGCCAGCCGCCACCACCAATACCTTGTTCATAACTGCTCCTTTCCTATCAACTCACAGACCACGAAACCCTAATCCCTGTCCCGGCCGGCCTCACGGGTCCGCCGGGAACCCACGTTATATCCCAATCCGCCCGGTGCGCCAACAGCCGCGTGTGGATAAGCCTTTGGGCAGAGCCCAATCAGCGGGTTCCTTACCGCGCAGAGGACAGCCTGCAACGGCATGTAGATAAGAAGCCTTGGCGCCATGACCCTCGGTTAGATCAAAGACCCCGGAAAAACGGACGGCACGAAAGGGTAGACTGATGAAAAACCTACTGCGAAAGCTGACATGTCTGTTGCTGATCCTCGTTCTTGGTGCGGGAACCATCATCGCATTGCCCGGCTGCAAGAAAAGAGAAGATGCCGGCAGCAAGATGAACAAGGCTGCCGACAAGGTCGGCAAGGCCGCAGAAGAGGCCGGCGACAAGATCGGTAAGGCGCTGTAGCCGGGATCGCGCAAGAGGCGGCGTCAGGATCACAACGTGACTGAAGTCGCCGAGGTCAGGCCCTTGTAATGGTTCAGCGGGCAAGTGCAAGCGTGGCACTCATGCCGGGCGGGCCAACGCTATTGGCTGCCGGCCCGCTCTACGGCTTTGTCCAATGTGCTGAAGCCTTCCTGCCATTCGTTGAGCCGTGTGACGTTCTTCTTCTTTGCAATGGTTAGGAATTGCTCGTAGGTTTCTTTGATCGACTCCGGCATAGGCCACTCGGCATTGGCGGCCTTGGCGGCCCCGCGCATGTTGTCCCATCGTGTCATGAATGTGTACATCACCGGCAACTGCGCCACCTGCACGCGGAATCGCAGCGTCGGGTCATCCTGCAGCGCCGTCTCGGCGGCCTTCAGATGGTGCCAGCCTTGCGTGAGCGTGTCGAGGTTCAGGAATTTGGCGGTGTTATTCTCGAAGCAGCCGAGCCAGTCACCGCCTTGCTCGACGGCATCGTGCGTGACCTTCAGGTATGCCTTGATCTGGGGCGCTGCGGCGCCGTAGTAGCCGTCGATGAACTCGTTGATGAGTGCCTCGCCGTCGCGGCTGGGGTCCCAGAGCAGCTTGGCGAGCACCCACGCGCGAAGCTCGGCCATTTCCGCGCCGTTCGTCGTGTAGGCGCCCTGCTCGAAGATGCCCTTGACGTTGTGGTCTGCGAAGAACTTCACGTTCGGACCCAGGACGCGTAGGTTCGGGTGCGGCATGATATGGTGCCGGAAGTTCGTCGTGTAGTCCCAGATGTAGAGCCGGTCGCACATCTTGGACCAGCCGATAATATCGTCGCGGAAGGCCTTGTTCCGCTCGTCCGCCAGCGGCTTGCAGAACGAGCATTCGATGCTGCACAATTGGACGACGACGTTCGGTCGCGGTTTGGTGATCGCCGGCGGCTTGCGTGTGTACTGGTAGGCCAGCGTGCTGATCGCGACATGGGGGAACTCCTGCTCGATGTCCGCTGCGACGGCGTTGACGAACCGCAGCATCAGACCCGCCGGACTGCCCTCCTCCTGCTCGACGGCGGCGCAGTTTTTGCACTGGCAATTGCCATGCCAGTCGTTTTGGGAGACCGAGGCAATGGTCGCAGACGGGTTGTTCCGCAGTCGCTCTTTGAGATTCTTGACCAGCTCCTTTCGCATCTCCTCGTTCGTCAGGCACAGTTGCGCGCGGTCGGTCGTGCGTGTGCCTTTGATCTCGCTGAACCATTCCGGATGCTGGGCAAAATACTTCTCGGGCGGGATCAGGGGGTAGAACGTGTGCACGAATCCCTCGTAGATGTGCTTACCGCCATGCGTGGACGTGAGCCTGTGTCCCTGGCCATTGCACTTGCTTCGTGCGGCCCAGTCGCCATCGAAGGCGTCGAACCAGTAGGGCGAGCGATACTCCAGCGGCGGCACATACCTGACATCGATCTTGTCCACGTTCACTGTCGCCATCTTGGGGATCGTGCTCTCGGTCGAGGACCACCAACGGCAACCCAACCGGTCTTCGAGCAGGGTGTAGACCGCATACAATGTCCCGCGCGGCTGCCCGCCCGTGAGGACCAGGTCATCGCCGACCGTCTTGATGACGATGCCTTCAGCGCCGAGTCCCTCCGTCGCAGGCGGCTCGTCGGCCCACTTGGCGGCCCCCGGCCCGACGAAGATGCAGGACGCCTCCTGTTCCTCCTGATTGGCGAGCTTGAACTGAGCGTCCGTGATCTGTCCGAGGAAACTCGCGAGTTCCTTGGCCGCGTGCTGCTCAGGTTCCGGCGCATCCGGGGCGACGACGATGGTGGCCCTGGCTTGGCCGTCTTGCGAGATCGTCATGGCCGACAGCCCCAGTGAGACACATAGAACGATGATGATGGATGCGCGCCAAATCTGCTTTGTGTTGATCATTGGCTCCTGACCTCCCAGACTCCTGACTCCGATTCGCACACCACTCGCAACTTACGGCCGAGAGCACCACCGGTCCCACTCTCATGTGGCCCGGTCCCATTCACGGCAGAGCCGTTCGAGATATTCGACCACATCGGCGTACTCAGGCCGGCCGTAAAGGTTGACCCTTTCCTCCGGATCGCGCTTGAGATTGTACAACGCTCCATCCTTATCCGCCACCCGCTCGTCCATGAACCAATCCAGTTTCCATTCCTTCGTTCGGACCATGACGCGCCGGCCGCCCCCTTCTCGCAGCTCATCGTACATGGATGCGCTATGGTCGATCTCGCAGAAGCACGCCTCCCGCCACTCGGTGACGTCGCCCCGGA
>Ga0154636_1228_pt5 | contig 9727 bp, 7 predicted proteins | sample Rifle2008BG13ft_FD_116065 | JGI IMG/M metagenome (GOLD analysis project Ga0154636, IMG submission 116065) | Planctomycetes bacterium RBG_13_60_9 | reverse complement strand
CGGCATTGACCGAGGCCGAGCTGGCCACCATAGACAGCAAGTCCTTCTGTACGGCGTGCAAGGGGTTGGCCGATAAGCCGACGGCATTGCGCCAATACATTGAAGCCAGGGGCAACCGCACTGGCGTCGTCGACCCAGCCGGCTCTCTACGGGCTGAACTGCAGCGATTGGAGCGCGAACGGGCGGACTGTCTCCAGCGGCTGAAGCCCGACACGCCCGCCATTGCCGCCCTGGATGCGGAAATGGAGCGGATACGAGAGCAGATCGTCAACCTGGACAAGGAATTCGCCGCGACCCAGTTGGCTGTGGCCGAGAGGCAAGTCCTGATCGCTCAAAACCGCGAAGAAGAACTGAGGACTCATTTTGAGAAGCAGCGTCAGGACGCTGTCCTGCTCAACAACCAACTGGCTGAGTATGCCCTGCTGGAGGGGGACTATGAGCAGACAAAGAGATTCTGCGACATCCTGGCGGACCGCATCCGAGTTCTTAATGTTGATCCGCAGGTGGGAAGCCCCAGCGTGGAGGTCATCGAGGTGGCCAAGCCTTCCGTGTCGCCGTCGAAGCCACAGAAGCCCATGATAATGGCGATGGCATTGTGCCTTGGCCTGTTCGCGGGCACGGGTCTCGCTTGGCAGCGTGAGTGGAGAGATCCGCGGTTCCGCTCCGCACAAGAGATGTCATCTCTTTTCGGGCTTCCCATCTTGGGGAGGGTACCCTCGATGACATCGCCGAAGCAGACGCCGGCAATCCGCGGCCAGAAAGTCCGTATCAGCCCCGATTCTCGCGAGGCGGAAGCGTTTCGCGGCATTCGGACGGCGATCTTGCTCGGAACCACCAAGCGGAAAGCCAGGACGATTCTGGTCACGTCACCAGGTCCGGGCGAAGGCAAGAGCACGGTGGTCAGCAATTTGGCTATCAGCATGACCTACATGGGGGAGAAAGTGGTTGTAGTCGACGCCAACCTTCGACACCCGATGCAACACGTGCTGTTCAACACGGATCATGCGGCCAAGGGGCTGAGCTCCGTTCTGGCCGACAAGATGAGTTTGGAGGAGGCTGTTGAACGCACGCGCGTTGAGAATCTGAGCATTCTCAGCGGCGGCCCCATGGTGCCCCACTTGGCGGAGATGATCTGCAGCCAAGGCTTTGCCCAGATCATCAAGCAGTTGGCTGACGAGTACGATCGGGTCATTATTGATTCACCGCCGATTGTCCCCGTCACGGATTCTCAGATCCTGGCGGCGCAGTGTGACGCGACGGTGTTGGTATTGCGGTGGCGTTTTTCAGTCCGAACGATCGGCATGCAGGCCCGCGACAACTTGGCCAGTGTCAACGCCAGAGTCCTGGGTATCGTTGTCAATGATGTGACGCATGGAGGAGAACGCGGTGAGTACAGGCGTTACAGGGCGGATATGAATCCTGCGGCCACCGCCGTAACAGCCACGAGAAGCGGACGAAGGTGGGGCAGGAGATCGTCACGCAGCCAGGAAAATGAGCACGAATCTCTGCCTGCCAAGGCAGGGAATGGCGGGGTTATTTGTTCTCACAGATAATTGGCTGGCCGCGGCGAGTGAACAGCGTTGTCTTGCCGCAAGAAGCCGATGACGACCATGTACCAATAGATCGTTGACGGGCGATTCTCCGAGTCGTGAGGGGAGCCGCGGGCGGTGTCGCGCCGCAGCCGCGAGACAGACTGAACTGAATAGCAGATCCGAAAACCGAGACGACGGGGATCGCGCGTACCCGTTTTCTGTGCTTGTCGTGCGTGTTGCTGCCAGTGCCGGAAGGCTGCGACTGGGGCTCGTGGTGATGCAACCGACGGAGACGGAGTCTGCGCCCATGTGCGCTCCACGGTGTACGCCGTGAGTACAATGACGACAGGTCCTGCGGAGCCGTCCATGCGATCATCTCGTGGGGAGTGACAACATGGTGAAACCTTTTGAAGAAACGATCTACGTAACACGACCTTTTCTGCCTCCCTTCGAAGTGTTTTGCGAGGGGCTCCGGGAAATTTGGCAGAATCGCTGGCTGACGAATGAGGGGCCCATCGTGCAGCGATTCGCGCGGCAGTTGTCGCATTATTTCGAGACGGAGAACATCTGCCTGTTCAACAACGGGACCCTGGCGCTGCAGATCGCACTCGAAGGTATGGGGATCTCAGGTGAGGTGATTACGACGCCGTTCACATTCGTGGCAACGACTCATGCGCTGTTCTGGAACAAGATCAGGCCGGTGTTCGTCGATATTGAGCCCCAGTACTATACGCTCGATCCCGAGAAAGTAGAGGCGGCGGTCACGCCCTGGACGACTGCCATTCTCGCTGTGCATGTCTACGGGCATCCGTGTCAGGTGCATGCTCTTGCGGAGATCGCTCGTCGGCGTCGTCTGAAGCTGATCTACGATGCGGCGCACGCCTTCGGTGTCCAGATCGGCAGCCGGTCGATCGCCCACTTTGGGGACATGAGCATGTTCAGCTTTCACGCCACCAAGCTGTTTCATTCCATCGAGGGCGGAATGCTGGCATTCCGGGAGCCCGGATTGAAGGAGAAGCTGAATTACCTGAAGAACTTCGGTTTCCAAAACGAGGTGGAGGTCGTCACCCCGGGGACCAACGCAAAAATGAATGAGATCCAGGCACTGATGGGCAGTGTGATCCTTGGTTGCATCGATGACCTGATCGTAAAGCGACAACGGATTGCAGAAATCTACAGAGAACATCTGCGGGACGTCCCCGGGATCAGGTTCGCACCTGCTCTACCCAAGGATATCAGGTGTACGTATACGTACATGCCTGTGGAGATCGACGAGCAGGAGTTTGGAGTCAGCCGCGATGAACTGTATGAAGAGCTCAAGGAATACAATATCTACTCGCGTCGGTACTTCTACCCACTGATCTGCGACTACGTGTGCTACCGCAACCTGGCTGTCAACGATCCGCTGACTATCGCGAGGCGGGTGGCGTCCGAGATTCTCACGCTGCCCATTTACAGCGACCTGGCGGAAGCCGACGTCCACAGGATTTGTGATATCATTCAGCATATTGGCGAGCAGCGCCGTGTTAGGGCACCTCACAAGATCATGGCGTCGTCAGACCTCGTGGCGACCTAGGACCCCGACATCGAGCCTCATCGTCCCGCACGGGAACGACTGGCGGGTGTCCGCTGCAATCCCGAACGTCCGGATGAGGGTCGTGTGGAAGCCTATCCTTCCGTCGGGCGACGATCGGCCGCGTTGTAGTCGCAGGAACGAGCATGGAAGGACTTGCCAGGCATGGAACGGCTCCCCTGTTCCCTGGTGGGCTGAACGCACGCCGGCGTCAGGAAGCGACACCGGATCTGATTGTGGAAAGAAAGATCGAAACTGAACTGAGACCTTGGTCGCAGTCCCCACGTAGGATTGGCATCACGTTCAGTCCTCCGTCGGCGGAAAGATGACGGAAGTGAGACAATGACTACAAATGTTCTTCTTGTGAATCTGCCTCTTGCCGACATGTCCACGACGCCGTTCTTCGTGATGCCACCTGGCCTGTTGTCCATCGCCGCCTATCTGCGGCAGCGGGGCGAGACTGTGGCTTGTGTGGACCTGAATGTTCTCAACAAAGGGAAGAACACCACAGAAACGGCGCAGGCATTTGAAGATTCGCTGAAGGACGTGCGACCCTTGCTCGTCGGCGTGAGTGTCATGGTGGCGGGGCAGTTCAAGTATGCCCACCAGATATGCAGACAGGCTAAGCAGGTCATACCGAACACTTTCACCGTCGTGGGCGGAGCACACGTGTCGCAGTTCCCCCACGATATTCTCAAGAATTGCCCTGAGATTGACTTCGTGGTCCTGGGAGAAGGCGAGGAGCAGGCGCATGCGTGTGTGCAGTACGCCAGAACGAGAAGGAGTCCTGCCGTGTGGCCGGATGGCATTGCCTATCGTTCAGGGGACGGGGAAATCACTGTCTTGCCCAAAAGCCGGTATAGTGTCGGTGTGGACCGTCTTCCGTGGCCGGCGTACGACCTGTTGAATTTCGACGACTACCGTCATGACACCAGCACGTGGCATAATCCTTACCAAGCCGATTTGAGCCTTCGCGTGCCGATCATCACCAGCCGCGGGTGTCCCAATCTCTGCAACTTCTGTTCTGTCGCCCAGTGCATGGGACAGAAATACCGCGCCATGACCGCCGTTAACGTGGTGGATATGATACAGATGCTGCACGATGAGCACGGGGTCAGGTATTTCGCCATCTTTGACGCCAATTTCGCTCAGGATGTGACCCGCGTCACAGGAATGTGCAGGGAGATCACCAGAAGAGATCTGAACATCTTCATCGATTTGCCCACGGGGCTGCCGATCAATGCAGCGGCGACGGCCATGATCGATGCGCTGGTGGAAGCCGGATTGATCCGAACCTGTATCTCCGTGGAAACCGGCGACGATTTCATCCGGAACTCCGTCATGCGCAAGCAGGTGAAACACGACGAAATCTTCAGCGTGGTCGCATCCATCCGGCGCTACCCCCAGATCTCTCTGTTGACGGATTTCGTCATTGGGATGCCGGAAGATACCGAAGAAAGCCTGGAAACCTCTTGCCGGTTGGCAGCCGAGTTGGATACGGACGATATCGCTCTTTCCATCGCAACCCCTTATCCGGGAACAGAACTCTTCGAACAATGTATAAGGGACAAGCTCTTCGTGGAGGATGTTGTTCGCGAGCGGTTGTATGACACGGATTGGTATTCTCACGCCAACCTCAACCGGTTCTACCTCAAACCCTATAACCTGGATCTGGAGACACTTGGTGCCTACAGAGACCGGATCCTGGCGATGCGCGAGGTGAAGATCGCCGCATACAGACAACGGATGAACACGTATTTTGGCGCTGCTCATGGAAGACGTGTATCTCAGATCGCTTGAGGTGTCCGATCTCGAAAGGACATGGAAGTGGCATAACGACGCGGGACTCTACGAAATGCTTGTCAGTCCGTTCCGGTACGTCAGCCACGCCGCAGAAGAACAGTGGATTCGTCGGAAGACGGCCTACTCTCAGACAGAAATCCGACTGGCCATCTGCCTGAAACAGGGCGATCAGCACATCGGCAACATCCACTTGACCAACATCGACTGGGTATCGCGTCACGCCTGCGTCGGCATCTTCATCGGCGAGGCGAAACACTGGTCGAACGGCTATGGCCAGCAAGCCATGCGCGTGCTCCTACGCCACGCATTCCACGATCTGGGACTGCATCGCGCGTACCTGACCGTGCTCGAAGACAATCATCGGGCAATCCAGGTCTATGAGAAGTGCGGTTTTGTCGTCGAAGGGCGGCTGCGCAAGCACGATTTCAAGCAGGGACGCTTCAAGGACCTGATCTTCATGGGCATCTGCGTAGACGATCCCGGCGGCAACTGGATGAATAGCGCGGACGGCAGTTGACCGGGATAGTCTCCCATGGGATCACCCACACGCGAAAGATACACTCGCCGGCCGATTGATGATAGAACCGTCCGGGGCCACTGGGGAGTGTGACCCCGCGTCGCCCCGTTCTGCTGGAGACGAGAAGCATGAAGAAGATCCTATTCCTGGGTGGCGCCCCGATGCAGATGGCGCCGATTCAGTACGCCCGGCAACAGGGGCACTATGTGCTCACGTGCGACTACCTTCCGGAGAACCCCGGGCACAAGCTGGCCCACGAATATCACAACGTCTCGACGACGGATATGGAGGCCGTGCTCGAGGTGGCCCGACACGCGCGAATCGACGGGATCGTCCCCTACGCCTCAGACCCGGCCGCTCCTACGGCAGCCTATGTCGGCAATGCGCTGGGTCTTCCGTCCAACCCCTATGAGGCGGTCCTGACACTCGCTCGGAAAGACCTGTTTCGGCGCTTCCTGCGGGAACATGGTTTCCACGTGCCGCGATCCGAATCCTTTGACGGTTTCCCTGATGCCCGGGACTATGCCGGGACCCTGAGATTGCCCATCTTCGTCAAGCCGGTCGATTCTTCGGGCAGCAAGGGCGTTACCCAGGTCCACGATCTTGACGACCTGGAGACCGCCTTCTCGCATGCCTTGAGCTATTCGCGCGCCAAGAGAGTCGTGGTGGAAGAGCGCATTGTTCGCAAGGGGTATCAGGTGGCGGGCGACGGGTTTGTCGTCGATGGGCGGCTGGCGTTCCGATGTTTCGCAAATGAGCACTTCGACAAGCTCTGCAACGGTCTGGTGCCCATCGGCGAGAGCTTCCCGGCCGTTCATGACAGCCGGCTCCTGGACGCGGCCCATCGTGAGACACAGCGCCTGCTGACGCTTCTTGGGATGAGAACCGGCGCGCTGAATTTCGACTTCGTCTTCACCGAGGCGGGGGAGTTCTTCTTTCTCGAGCTCGGCCCTCGCAACGGCGGCAATCTGATTCCCGAGGTGATCCGATATATAACAGGTGTGGACCTCGCGAAATACACGGTCGATGCCGCGCTGGGCCTGGATTGCTCCCGTTTGAAAATGGAACCCCCGCAGGAGTACTATTCCTCCTATATCGTGCACGCGTTGCACGATGGGATGTGCACTGGACTGCGCGTGACAGAGAGGCTCAAACCTCGTTTGGTGGAACTGGACATCCAAGTTAAGCCGGGTGATCCTGTGCGGCAGTTCAAGGGCTCCAACGACACTCTGGGTACTGCCATTCTGCGATTCGAGAGCGAAACCGAAATGCTGACAATGATGGACAATATGGAAAGAGACATTCGTGTCCGAACGACCCGGCCAGCCCGGCGGGTGCTTCAGGCCAAGTCTTCCATTTCCCCTGCGGGATCGCCGGCACCCGTCTTCCGTGCGTCTGACGTCGACTTGTCGGGGGCGGCAACCTGAGTCTCGACCCATCCAATCATGAGATCGCGCTGGGCAAGGCACACGCCGGTCGTGAGTACCTGGATGAAATGCTTAGGCCAAGCTTTGTTTTTGTCGATCATCTCTCATCGCACGCTGTGACAGCCGGCAGTCGCTCCGCGTGCTAGGTTGTCCAACCATGCCGGCAACGCACGGCGAAACCATTTGCGGATACAAACACGCCAGCTACGCGGGATCGCTGGCGGAATTCGGCCGCCCGCGTGCGCTGCCTCGTTGCGGAGGATGGGTTCTGGATCGTGCGATACCCGGCGTTTCATTCCGCGACGCGACGGGCTGTTATCCGTTGTTCGCATGCCGCGACTGGTCGCAACTTGAGGCCGACCTTGTCGATGTCGCCGCAGATCTGGTCTGCCTGTACATGGTGACAGACCCGTTTGGGGAATATGACAGGGCCTTGCTCGATCGGTGTTTCGGCGACAGAGTGATCGCCTTCAAGGAGCACTTCTGCATCGATTTGAGCAAGGCACTGAACGATCTCGTGTGCCGACATCATAGACGATATGCACGCAAGGCATTCAAGCTGGTCAACGTGGAGCGGTGTCGCAATCCCGCGTTCCTGGAGGACTGGACGCGGCTGTACGAGCACCTGATCCAACGGCACGGGATCACCGGGATCGCAGCCTTCTCTCGAGATGCATTCGCCAGGCAGCTTGAAGTCCCCGGCCTGGTGGCCTTCCGCGCCTCATATCGAGGGACGCCTGTCGGGATGATCTTGTGGTACATTCAAGGTGACGTCGCCTACTACCATCTTGGGGCTTACAGCCCGCTCGGATATGAGACATACTGCTCGTTTGCCTTGTTCTGGCATGCTATCGAGCACTTCATGGCCGGCGGACTCAAATGGCTCAACCTTGGGGCTGGCACCAGACGTGACGCCACCGACGGACTGAGCCGATTCAAGAGAGGATGGTCTACGGGGACTCGGATGGCTTATTTCTGTGGGCGTATCTTCGACATGGGAAAGTACGCCGAGGCCGTGAAGGCCAGCGGTATAGCAGCCACAGAGTACTTCCCCGCCTACCGCATGGGTGAGTTCGGATGAGAGTCTTACTCCTATTCCCTGGTGAGCTCAGCAAGCTGTACAACGACAATGTCTATTCTTACATTGCGGTGCAGAAATCGGGCGCTGAGATCCTTGCTATATGCGGGAGGCGGAGCTCTACGAAGAAGGGAGAGCCAGTTCCCGAGCGAGAGAACATCGACGGGATGGCGGTTGAGCGACTCTTTCACGATGCGGCTGACATGAAACGGAGTTGGAGGCAGAAGTATACGGAGATACATGATCTAACCTGCACATTCAAGCCTGACATCATATTCTGTTCCCAGCAGTCAAATATGCCACTGGCCATAAGACTGCGGAGGGAGTTCTCCATCCCACTCATCCTGCTGGTGGAAAGCGCATACAACCCAGAGAAGCCATTCCTTTTTGTCGGCCCAAGACGGGCGATGCGAAGCCGGTTCATTGCGACGGTTCTGGGAAGACTCCATTGGCGGTGGCTGTGTTATCATTCGACATCAATAATTACGTGCAACCATGGAGATGTTCAGAATGGCAGGATCGTGAACACGTGCGGCACACCGATTACATATGTTCCCTGGCCATCACACAGATCGGTCAATTCTGCCTGCACAGAGAAGGCCCGGCACCAGGCCACATTCATCGGCGCATTCTCTGATCACAAGAATATGAATGAGTTTGAGGTTACGATTCCAAGAATCCTGAGCGCGCTTCCGTCGCTGACGTTCGTCTTCGTAGGGGACGGCAAGCATCGCGGGGTAGTTGTTGAGTTGCAGAGGAAATATCCCAAGCAGATCTCATGGATCATATCCATGTCACGCAACGACTGTCTGAGACTTATCGCAGGCTCCTATTTTGCCTACTCTCCCGCCGTGTATGGCGGATGGGGCTTCATAGGGGACGCCTGGGCCATGAAGACGCCGCTGGTCGCAACGTGCAATCACTATGGTTTTCACGACGGAGATGACTGTGTTCTCACTACGGCGGACAGTATTGTGACGAGAATCCAGGAGTTGTACGCGGATGCACAGATGTATCAGAGGATACAAAGAAATGGATATCGAAGATTTCGCCTGCAGCACGACGCATCCCAAGTCGGAATGAAGTACTACGAGGTCATCAGGGGGACGCTGCAAAATCAACAATGAATGAATCGTCCGATCCAGTATGTCTTGCGGACGTTTGTCCGCCCGCGAACAAGACACCCTCTTCGGAGGTTCACGAGGAGTCTCTTTCGCGGCACGGCAATCACGGAGCCACAGTGAAACACGCGTACATCTGCAACACCGGCTGCATACGAAGAGCGCTCGACTCCACGAGAGTGTATGACTACCTCAGGAGAAACGGATGGGTCTTCACGGACAATCTTGCTTTCGCCGACCTGGCCATCGTCAGCACCTGCGGGGCGGTCCAGGAAGATGAGGACATGTCGTTGGATGCCCTGAGATACGTGGCGAGGAACAAATCAGCGACAACCCGAGTGATCATCACAGGTTGTCTGCCGAAGCTCAGTCCGGAGAAGATTCGTGAGATTCAGGGGTTGGGTGAGGTTGAGTTCGTGCCGACGGGAGATCTCGACAAGCTGGATTCGGCATTAGATTCCGAGTACAAGCTGGCGGATGTCCAGGAAACCGGTCTGGTTACGCACGAACAGGGCCTGTTTGACTCTATTCTTGGTTATCGACTCTTCAGGCATTCGATGTTTCAGTCTCTGTACAAGAGGCTGAGCATGAACCGTCGATTCGTCAGGACGGCTATCGATCTGTCGGAGGCGGCCAATGGGATAAAGAGAAAACTGGGGCTTGCGGCGCGTGGAAA
>Ga0154636_1260_pt2 | contig 10143 bp, 4 predicted proteins | sample Rifle2008BG13ft_FD_116065 | JGI IMG/M metagenome (GOLD analysis project Ga0154636, IMG submission 116065) | Planctomycetes bacterium RBG_13_60_9 | reverse complement strand
CGACATTGGGCTTGCTCTGGCTGGAGGCGGTGGCCGCAATGCCCGTGACCGGATAGGAGACGGGTTCCACGGTGAAGCTCCACACGCCCCCCTTGACGATCGTTGTGCTCGGGGGAGCATTGACCTCGTCAACACGCCAATAATAGGTCGTGCCGAAATCGAGGCGTCCCGGCGGATCGTACGTGGTGGCGTTCTGCCCCTGGCTGACCAGTGCGGCACCCGGAGCCGTCCGGCTGGCGTTATTGACGTCCTCGAACGTCGTGCCAAAGTACACGTCATGGGTGTCGCCGAATGGACCTGGCCTCCAGGTGAGCGCCGTGTCACGAGGGACGTCGATCTGCCCGTCGGTGGGATTCGGGTGCTCCGCAACCGGGGACCACAAGCCGCTCATGATCACTGCGATGTCTGCAGGGAGCAGGGCCTTGCGGTATATACGAACGTCGTCGAGCAGGCCGTTCCAGTTACGCCCTGTGGACTCCGGATTCTCGCCAATGAGCAGATTCGTGGTGCTGGTACCCATGCCGGCGCTACCCCCGGTCGTGCTGTCCAGCACTCCGTCTATGTATAGGTTGATGTTTGCCCCGTCGTACGTGCCGGTGACGTGGTGCCACTCATTGTATGGAACCGTCATCGTTCCGTTGGTTGAGTAGTTGGCGTTCGTCCAGTACGTGATGCCAAAGTGGAACGTCGGGCTCAGGTTGTTGACGGAGATTCTCCAGGCATTCTCCCCTTTGGCCACGGCGCCCATCCACGCGACGTTGATGGCGCGGATATTGACCCATGCCGAGACCGTGATGGCGTCCTGGAAGGTGAAGACGGGAGAGTTGCCGCAGTCGACGTAATCACCAGTGCCGTCGAGGTCCAGGGCGCCCTTGACCTTGCCTGGCGCCCACTTGGGATTGCCCATGACTGTACCATTGTTACCGTTGACTGACGAGTCAAACGCGGTCGTCCCCGAGGTTTCGTCGAGTTTCCAGCAGCCGATGAGACTCGGGTCGAGGTCAGGGTTGAAGGCATACACACTCGTGACTTGAATCAGACCGCACAATCCAATCAGAAGAAACCCACATGTTGTCTTGCTCATACTGAATCCTCCCTCAAAAAGTTGCATAAGGCGTCATCAAGCTGCGCCGACACGCCGGCGCCGGCTTACGTGGGAACCCAGAATCTGTACTACCTCACCTCCTTTCGGCCAGAAAGCCAGGGGCCCGTACCATTTCCATACGGGCCCCCCCGGTCATTTGTGAACTCCGCGAGACTGCCTGGCGGCGCAGGTCTGCGGGCACTGCTACTGTGCTTGTTATCGGTCGCCGGCGAGATACCGGATTTCACCCTCCGATAGAACTCGGCTGTAGATCCGGAAATCATCGATGGAGCCGATGAAGTACCCGTCGCCCGACCACTGGGAGCGCCCCAGCCAGTTCTGCGTGGTGGCGCCCAGGTCCTTCGGCAACAGGCTCGTCGTGTTGCTGCCTACCTCGACGCCATCCATGTAGAGCCGGATTCGCATGGCGGCGTCATCCAAGACGACGGCCACATGATGCCAGCCGCTAGGCAGTGTGGCAGGACCGTCCAGCCCGAACTCACCTGCGTTGCTGCTCGTTGTGATGGCACATCGCATCGCGCCATTGCTGCCTTGACGCGGCGTCAGGAACATGTAGATGTTCGTGCCTGTCCCGAAGTCGAAGATACGCTGCCAATCGCCTCCGGAGTTGGAGAAGTTGACCTTCGTCGCGAAGGTCGAGCCGCTCAGTGTGCTGAGCAGATTGCCGATAGACAGATCGACGTAATCATTGATTCCATCGAAGGCCAGAGCCTTGCCAAAGCCGGCCGGCCCATCCACGTAGCCGGGATCGCCAGTGGCCGTGCCATTGCGGCCCTTGCCGGAACTGTCTTGCACATTGCCTTCCATCGCATACAGAGCCTCCAGGCTGTTGGCGCCCGGATCGGTCGGGACGGCCACTTGTGGCGCCGTGGCGTACAGGCGAATCTCATCGACCAGGATCGTGCCTGTGCCGCCGGCAGAGCCATCGCCGATGCCGATGGTCAGGGTCTTGACGTTCTTAAGGTCGGCCACCGACACGGAGGCCAGGTCGATGTTCCACTGCTTCCAGAACGGCGAGGTCGTGGCGGCCGCCCCATTGCTGTAGACAACCTTGGTGTTGTTGATCTTGACGTAGAGCGGAGCGCCGACATTGTTCACGTCGCCGCGGAAGAACAGGACGAGCGTTGTGAGGCCGTGCCTGGTCCAGTCCGTCGTGTCCTTGGCAGGATCGAGCGTGCGGACGGCCTCGGAGATCTTCGGCGCGGCGCTGTTGTCGTAGTACAGCGGCATCGACTGGCTGGGACCGTAGAAGTACGTGGTCTCCATGATGTCGCCGAGCGTGGGATCGTAACCGACGAAAGAGCCTGTCCCATTGCCTGAGTGGCCGTTCGGGAAGAAGTCATCGGGCGAGAAGCCACCGCCGTCGATCCACGTCTGGAAGACCCGCTTCGGAGAGTCGTTGGTGTAACTCTCGAAATCATCGACGGTGATGTACGTGGCCGTGGAGAAACTCCAGAGGTCGCTTGGCCAACTGCTGGGAGTCTCGGCCTGGTTCACCTCGACCACCTTCCAGTAGTAGGTCTCTTCCAGATTCAGCGGGACCTCGCAGTTGGCCTGGGTAGTCGTGGCTGTCGGAGCAGCGCTGTCGGCCACCGCGTTTGGATCGGTCCCTACGTAGACCTCGTGCGAGTCGGCTTCGCGCCCTGCTCGCCAGCTCATCTTCCCCCGGGGATGAACATTCGTGGCGGCCGCGACCGGCGAGGGCTCTCTCGCGGACACGGGTATGTAGAAGAAGCGGACCTCGCTGAGGCTGTACTGCTGGAATATCTCGCCCCAGTTGCTGCTGATCGTCAGCTTGACGTACTTGGCCGGCACGCCGCCGAAATCGACGTCAATGTCGGCGACGTAGTCGGCCGAGCCGGGAGCCTGGTTGAAGATGAGATTGCCCAGGTCCGTCCATGTGGTACCGTCGCTGGAGTACTGGACCAGCACGTCCTTGGCGCCGAAGCCGAACAGAGACTCGAGCGTCTGGTTCGAGTTCCAGACCCACATCTTGTCGAGCTTGTAGACCTTGTCGAAGGCATATTGGATCCACTGGGGGGATCCTGGGCCGCTGAGCCACATGTCGGCAGAGGCCGTGGAGTGTTGATCGTCGGCATTGAGGCCGGAGCCATCGATGGTCTTCTCGGGTCCGGCTTCCTCCTTAGCGGAGCTGGAGGCCGTGGCGTTCACGTCCGGGATCGCGTACGAGAAGGGCTCGACTGTGAAGCTCCAGACGTTGCCCTTAAAGATGGTGCCGCCGGCAGAGAGGGCATTGACTTCGTCGATTCGCCAGTAGTAGGTCTGTCCGAGCTCGAATCTGCCGACAGGATCGAAGGTGTTGGCGTCATGGCCTTGCACGGCCAGCACGCCCAACGGGTCGGCCCGGCTGGCGTCGTTGACGTCGTCGAGCGACGCGCCGATGTACACGTCGTGCGAGACGGCATACTGGCCCGGGGTCCAGTTCAGGCCCGTCTCTCGAACCACATCGGTGGCCTCATCCGCCGGGACCGGATTTGTGGCACGCTCCGGGTGCTGCGGGGGGAATCTGAACGTCGCGGCTCCCAGATTGGCGGGAGGGGCCTCTATAACCAGTCCGAACGTGGCGTTGTGCTGAAGATACCTGTCGGGATAATTGACCGATTGAAAGGACACGGCCGTCGCGTCCGCCAAGCCTGGCACCATCGTGAACGTGGCGTCATTCAGGTAGAGGTTGTCCGTCGCACGGGGATCCGCGTAAAGCACAAAGCTCCTGTGCCTCATGAAGTGGTCTGCGAGGGCTACGGACTGGAAACTTACGCCCGTGGGGTTGGCGAGACCTGGCACCACGTACCATTGCCCCGCCGGAGTCGCGTTCGCACCTCTGATCATCTGGACCGCTCCGGCGGACGTCGTCGTCGCCAGGAAGTACCCCGGACTGTCATAGGACTCCAACACGGTGGGCGTTTGCGCCCGAAGCAGTCCTGTCAGTAACGGGGTAAGGACAACGAGAGAAATGAGTCTCCTGTGCATGACAATCCTCCTTCAAAGAGTCACATGGGACGTAACCAAGTTGCGCCGATATGCCGACGCCGGCTCACGGGACAACCCTGAATCTGTGCTGCCTCACCCTCCTTCGACAGGCGAGCCAGGGGGCGACAAGACGGCCGCACGGATACCATGAACAGCATGATCGCACCCGTTTATTCAGTACGGATTAGCCAGAACACTCTCCTCAAACCCGACCTTGTCGCGACCAGCCTCACCGCGCAGACGCGGCAAGACCACCACGCATTTATATGATACCGCCCAGAAGGGTCAGTAGTGAGATAAAAAAAACGGAATACGGGCAAGATTCTCATCCCGCCGGCCGTGAAGTACGGGGGTACGATTCGCGAGTCGGTCGCCTGCCCGCTCAAGAACGCGCGTCCAACGCGAGCAGTCACGGAACGGACTTCCCCGTCGGACTGGGTAGATGCAATTGGAACGTGGCCAGGGGATCGTCAGCGAGCCGACGGTGGTTTTTCAGGCTGTGTCCGAAAACTCACGAGATCGTTGGCAACCGGCCGCCCGATCGCGATTGTTGGGCCAATATCGCGGGTCAGGCTACGAAATCCAAGGTGAGTCAGGACCCATGGCGGCGTTTTCAGACAGAACCTGGCATTTTCGACATTTTTCATATCTCACTCCGCCGTCTTCGCCGGTGATTAGGGTAAAAGGAAGGCAACCAACGACAGGGTGAACAGCAGGGATTGGCTATGGGTCAGGACCAGCGCACTTTGGACTTCCTGGGGCTCTTCGTGCGGCATCAGCAGGAGATCTATGCCTATATCCTGACTTTGGTGCCTCATGTGAATGACGCGGACGATTTGTTCCAGGACGGGATGACCGTGATGTGGCGGAAGTTCGATCAGTTCAAGCCGGGAACGAATTTCGCAGCCTGGGGTATCCAGGTCATACGCTATCTGATTCTGGACTATCGGCGAAACCTGGCCCGCAGCAAACGAGTCCTGATGGAGGATTCGTTGTTCGAGGCATTGATGGACCGCATACCCACGATTCAGGACGAATTGGTCGCACGTATAGAGGCCCTGCGCAAGTGTCAGGCCCGCTTGGACGATCGGGCCAAGCGGATCCTCAAGATGCGGTATGAGCACAACACTGCGATCGAGGAGATCGCTTCCTACCTGAAGGTATCTCGCCGTCACGTCTACCACATTCTCGGCCAAATCAACGCCGTGCTGCTGCGATGCATGCGCAGGACGTTGGCAGAAGGGAGTCGGCCGATATGAGTACACCTCCTTTTCCGGATATGGATGAGTTGTTGCAGCGTTTGCTGGACGGTCAGGTTCAGCCTGACGAGATGGAGCGTCTTGGCAAGGCGATGCGCGAGGACCCCCGAGTGCGGGACTATTACATCGATAGCATGCTGGCCTGTGCGGTGATCCGGCGATCCAGCCGGGTGACAGGGGACCTTTCCAAGTCGGATCTGATCCAGGCGCTCTCAGACGGCGCAAGTCAGGGCGGCTCGAAACGCGGCGTGCGACACCTCTACTCGATTGCCGCGATCCTGATACTCGGAGTTTTGGTTTTTGGGTCTATCGGCCTGTTCCATCATAGGGCTCAAGGCCCGGCCATTGGCGTGCTGGCCGGCGCATACGAGGCTCGATGGCAACGGGCTCATCCGCGTCCGGGCGAACCGCTGTACGTCGGTCCTTACGACTTGCGCGCGGGCGTGGCGAGGATGGAACTGGGCCAGGGGACGAGCCTCCTGCTCGAAGCGCCTTGCCAGGTCGAGCTGAAGAGCGTTGGCGAAGTGACCCTGAGGAGCGGCAGGTTTGCAGTCGTGGTTTCTCCGCAGGCACAGGGTTTTCGAGTGCGAACACCCACGGCCCTGATCACGGATTTGGGCACGGAGTTTGGGGTGATCGTACATTCTGACGGGAGCACGGAGGCCCATGTTCTGAAAGGCCGTATCGGTATAGCCCTCGATCCCAACAGATCGCGCCGGACAGCGCCGCTGGTTGTAAATGAGGGGCTGGCCGCAGTGGTCGACGCATCCGGACGGACCATTCGAGGCGGGCTGGCTGCCCGGGCGGATTCTTTCCTCCTTCACTTGCCGTCCCTCAGCCAGCCCCCCGGTCCGTCGGGACGGCTGAACTTGGCAGACATCGTGGGCGGAGGCGACGGCCGCGGTACCGGCAGATTAGATGGGGGCATCGACGTAAGAACCGGCGAGGCATTTAGTGGTCCCGCTACTGCCATTAGCCAAACATGGCGAAACGATTTCCGTTCGTCGCCGCAGTTCCGTGGCGTTGACGGCGTATTCATGCCTAACAGAGCCTCTGGTCCAGTCGTGATCAGTTCCACCGGATTGCTCTTCTCCCAGTGCCCTGAGACAGCGGGAACGTGCTTTGGTGGCCCAGCCAATAGTGGCAGGTTCTATGACATTCTAAGCCGAGAGATCTTTACGGCCCGGCTCAGCGGCATCAGTTTTGGCACATCCGCACATCCGGCCCTGACCCTCCATCCCAACGCAGGCATCACCTTCGACTTGGACCAGATTCGCCAGGACAATCCAGACGTCCAGATTGACCGGTTTACCGCCGTGTGCGGTATCCCCAAAGATGTGCCTCAACCGCGATTCAGCTCCGCCGACGTTTGGGTCCTCTTGGACGGCATTGTCCGTCTTCACCTGCACTATCCCGTGGAGCAGAACACTGTCGAGAAGGTGGACGTGCCGATCACCGCCCGGACACGATTCTTGACGCTGGTCACCACCTGCTCTGGGGGCGCGGACTATTCCTGGATCTTCTTCGGTGATCCTTTCCTGGAGCCGGCCGGCGCAGCCCAGGCAAAGGCTACCCACTGACAGCGCAAGGCCGTGCACTTATCGATTGCCTGAGGAATAGGCGCCCTTGGACAACCGTCTCTCTTGGAGTGTTCGGCAGCAAAAGCGTTCTGCCGGAGGTTTCGGCAGGCAGATAAGTGTTCACTCTTCGGGAGGCTCATATCGTGATCAGCACACAGAGTCAACTCCACGCATTGATTCTGGCCCTATGCAGTGTGGCTGTTGCACAGCCGCCTGCAGAGCCGCTGAGTCTGTGGTACCGCCAGCCGGCCAGGCAATGGGTCGAGGCCTTGGCCGTGGGCAATGGGCGGCTCGGGGCGATGGTCTTTGGCGGCGTTGCACAGGAGCGGATTCAGTTGAATGAAGATACGCTCTGGGCCGGCGGACCGTACGACCCGGCCAATCCTGACGCACGTGAGGCATTGCCGAAGGTGCGGGAATTGATCTTCGCCGGCCGATACCGGGAAGCGCACAATCTGATTGGCCAGAAGATGATGGCCAGACCCTTGACCCAAATGCCCTATCAGTGCGTGGGCGACTTGTTGCTGACGTTCCCGGATGCCAACGGGGTGACGGGCTATCGGCGAGACCTCAATCTGGATACGGCCGTAGCCACCGTCGCGTATACGATCGATGGAGTACGCTACACGCGGGAGGTCTTCTCCAGCCCCGTGGATCAGGTCATCGTGATTCACCTGAAAGCGGACAAGCCCGGCAAGGTCACGTTTACGGCCGGCATGCAGACGCCGCCAAGAGCGTCGGTGACTGTAGAGTTGCCCAATACTCTGGTGATGCAGGGTGTCAACGGGGGGTCGCGTGGCATTGCCGGTGCCCTCAAGTATCAGGCCCGCGTGGCCGTGGCAGCTTCCGGTGGGCGCATTGTGCCGGGCGACGGCCAGATCACCGTCGCCGGCGCAGATTCCGCGCTACTGCTGATCGCGGCGTCGACCAGCTACAAGAGCTTCAAAGACGTGACCGGCGACCCCGAAGCGTTAACCAAGGAGGCCATCGCCAAGGCAAGCCACAAGTCTTTCGAGGCAATGCTCAAGGAGCATACGGCCGCCCATCAGGCGATGTTTCGGCGAGTCACGCTGGACCTCGGCACCACCCCTGCTGCCCAACGTCCAACGGATGAGCGGATTCGAGACCCCAACAAGGTGAACGATCCGCAACTGGCAGCGCTGTACTTCCAGTTCGGCCGGTATCTGCTGATCAGCAGTTCGCGGCCGGGCTGTCAACCGGCGAATCTCCAGGGCATCTGGAACGACAGCATGAACCCGCCCTGGCAAAGCAAATACACGATCAACATCAACACGGAGATGAACTACTGGCCGGCTGAGCCGACGAACCTTGGCGAATGTGTCGAGCCGCTCGTGGCAATGGTGATGGATCTGACCGAGACCGGCGCTCGCACGGCCAAAACCATGTACAACGCCGGCGGCTGGGTCACTCATCATAATACCGACCTGTGGCGGGCCTCCGCCCCGATCGACGGTCCCCAGTGGGGCATGTGGCCGACGGGCGGCGCCTGGTTGTGCCTGCACCTGTGGGACCATTATGACTACTGCCGTGACAAGGAATACCTGGCCAGAGTCTATCCGGCCATGAAGGGAGCGGCGCAGTTCTTCTTCGACACGCTCGTTGAAGATCCCAACCACAAATGGCTGGTGACGTGCCCCTCGTTGTCGCCGGAAAACGGGCATCCGCTCGGCACGAGCGTCTGCGCAGGACCCGCGATGGACATGCAAATCCTGCGGGACTTGTTCACGAATTGTATCCGTGCGTCGGAGATTCTCGGCGTCGATGAGGACTTCCGAAAACAGGCAGACGCGACACGCCAGCGCCTGGTGCCGAACCAGATCGGCAGCGCCGGCCAGCTTCAGGAGTGGCTGGAGGATTGGGACATGAAGGCTCCGGAGATTCATCACCGGCATGTCTCGCATCTCTATGGCCTGTATCCGAGCGATCAGATTCACGTGCGCACGACCCCGGACTTGGCGGCCGCGGTGCGCAAGAGCCTGGAGATTCGCGGCGATGAAGCCACCGGCTGGGGCATCGGCTGGCGTCTGAACCTCTGGGCACGTCTCCACGATGGCGAGCACGCCTATACGATTCTGACCATGCTCCTGCGGCCCGAGCGGACCTACCCGAATATGTTCGATGCTCATCCGCCGTTCCAGATCGATGGTAACTTCGGTGGCACTTCCGGCATCGGCGAGATGTTCCTCCAGAGCTGTGCCGGCGAGATTGAGCTGCTGCCGGCCTTGCCCAAAGCATGGCCCAACGGCTCCGTCAAGGGTCTTCGCGCCCGCGGCGGTTTCGAGTTGGACGTTCAGTGGAAAGAGAGTAAGCTGGTAGACGTAACCGTGCGTTCGCTCGCAGGCGGATCCTGCCGGCTGCGTTATGGCGCCGTCACGCGGGACTTGAGCTTGGCGAAAGGCCAGAGCGCACAATGGGATGGTTGGTAGCCTCGTTTGACACGAGAGGCATTGAGGGAGACGATTTTCAAGAGGAAACATGAACAAGAAAGTTGCATTGACACGTCGTGCGTTCATGGTCCGCGGCGCAGCCGCCGTTGGTGCGGCCGTGGCGCTGCCCACGATCGTACCGTCCACTGCCTTCGGCGCCGCCGCGCCGAGCAATCGCATCACGATGGGCATGATCGGCATGGGCGGCCAAATGGGCGGGCACTTCAGGACGATGCTCGGCCGGTCGGACGTCCAGGTCTTGGCCGTCTGTGATGTCGATCGCACAAAGCGGGAGAATGCAAAAGCCCAGACTGAGAGCGCTTACGCTCAAGCGATGGCATCGGGGACGTACAAGGGCTGTGACGCATATCTGGAATACGAGCGGGTCTGTGAACGGTCTGACATCGACGCCGTCATCATCTGCACCCCGGATCACTGGCACGCGGCGATTTCACTCGCGGCCATCAAGACAGGCAAGGACATCTACTGCGAAAAGCCCATGACGCTCACGATTCGCGAGGGCCGGCTCGTCAGCAATGCCTGCACGCAATATGGCACTATCTATCAGGTGGGTTCGCAGCAGCGTTCCGAGTGGGCCTTCCGCACCGCCGCCGAGATCGTCCGGAACGGCTGGATCGGCAAGGTCAAGACCTGCTATGCCAGCCTGGGCCGGTTTGCCCCACCCGCGACGTTGCCGGAGCAGCCGATCCCCGAAGGGTTCGATTACGATCGCTGGCTGGGACCGACCCCGTGGTATCCCT
>Ga0154636_1201_pt1 | contig 10389 bp, 8 predicted proteins | sample Rifle2008BG13ft_FD_116065 | JGI IMG/M metagenome (GOLD analysis project Ga0154636, IMG submission 116065) | Planctomycetes bacterium RBG_13_60_9 | reverse complement strand
AGTAGATGTCCACGCTGTCGTCGAAGTAGACGTTCACGGTCGATAGACCGTGCGAAGACAGCGAGCGAATCTTCTTGACGCCGGGGATGCCCAGCATGGCCACTTCAATCGGCCGGGAGATCAACTGCTCCACTTCCTCGGCCGCCATGCCCTCTACCTCGGCGAACACCTGCACCAGCTTGGGACTGACATCCGGAAAGGCGTCGATGGGCATGTGGGTGAAGGAATATATGCCCGCACCGCACACGGCGATGAAGAGCAGCAGGACCAGCAGCTTGTATCTGATTGAGAATCTGATGACCTGTTCAATCATATCTCGTGCGCTCCCAACTCTGTGAGGACGTTCTCAACACGGCGCGATAAACGCCACGGCAGTCACGGGCGATTAGTGAACGTGCCCGTGTCCGCTCACCGCCGTCTTGGCCTTCTCCATCTCGGACTTGATGCGAAACGCGTTCTTCGTGACGATGCTCTCGCCCGGCTGCAATCCGGCGGTGATCTCCACACGCGGGCCGTCTGTCCTGCCGAGTATCACGTGACGCTTCTCGAAGGCACGGCCATCATAGGAGAAGACACACGGCTGATCGTCGATGTATTGGATGGCCGATTTCTCGACGACCAAAGGCACTTCGGTGTCTTTGAGCGTCACGACTCCACTGACGAACATGCCGGGACGCAGACACGCGGATGGATTGGGCACAATGACTCTGGCCAGGGCCGTCCGCGTATCGTTATCGACCACGGGCGACAGGTAGGCGATCTTCCCTTCGACCCGGTCAGGGCCGCACTCGATGACAATCGTCTGGCCAAGCCCAATGGCGGGAAGGTCCTTCTGATGTACCCGGAAATCCACCCAGACGGTGCCCAGATCGGCAATCACGAACGCATCCGCGTCGTCCTTCACAGCCTCGCCCAGCGACAGACGCTTGTCGATGACCGTGCCGTCGAACGGCGCTCTGAGCGGGTACCAGGCAAGATGCTCGTTTTCGACCGTGTGGTCTCCGTCGGTATGGATTTGCGTACTTGTCCGGCTCGCGGACCCCGCGTCAGTATCGCTCTGCGAATCCTGACTGTGCGACGAGTGGCTCGGAGCGAGCCATGTGAGGACTTCCGTGTCGGCCGCCGTCAGGCCGAGTACATAGAGATTGCGCTCCGCCCCGACCACATCGAGTTCCCGGATCCGCTGAGCGTGCGTGGCCTCGATCAGCCCGCGCCGAATCTCGAAGGCGACCGTGTCCCGTGTCGCCTGATAGGTAGCCTCCGCCTTCTTCAAGTCGCTCTGGGCCTTGTGGAAATCGTCGCCGCTCGTGATCTGCTTCTCGAAAAGCTGTTTCTCTCTTTCATACGCGGCTCTGGCGTAGTACAGCTCGGCGTAAGTACCGATCAGTTCGCTGCGGACGCTGCCCATCGGCCCCCATTCTGTGCCGCGCAGGGTCTCCAACGACGGCGAAGACTCCAGCGCCTGCAATAGACGTGTCCCGTTATCATGCACCTCGCGGGCTCGCGCCAGTTCCATCGCCCGGCACGAGATCTCCGCAAACTTGGACAGGTAATCGATCTTGGCCTGTCCCAACTCCGTGCTCTCCAGCCAAGCCATCACTTCCCCGGTCCGGACGGGATCGCCCACCTCTTTGAGCACTTCGCGGACCCTGCCAGGAACCTGGGGGACGATGTGCGCCACCTTGCTGGCGTTGAGCTTCACTTCGCCCGCCAGTGTCGCGCGAAGTTCCAGGACGCCCGAGCCGACCGGCCCGGTCTCGATGCCGAATCGGGCCGGATCACTGGCTGCTGATGGGGTTTCATCATGGGCGTGTTCGAGTTCGGAGCCTTGCTGCTCGGCCGCGTAAACAGCCGCGACAGGTTCACAGACAACCTGTTCGCCTTCACGCACGCCGGACAGGACTTCGACCATGCCTGCATCAGTCTGTCCGAGTGTCGGATAGCGTTTCTGGATCGTCTCGCCTGCGACTTGAACATACAATGCTTGCCTGCCGCCTTCCTCAAAGAGAGCTGACCGCGGAACAGCCAGCGTCTGCTTTCCGCCAAGAGCGTGGCTGCTCGCCGGCTGCACCTTCATCCGGATCGGCCATTGCTGCTCTTTCAGGAAACTGACGCCGGTCGCGGTCTTCTGGGGCGGCGCGGCGTCGGCCTGAGCCTGTGACGCATACACCCGGACGGAAGGCAGCTTCACTTCATGCGCGACGCCGTCCAGGGGGACCTTCAGCGTGACCGCCCATTCACCCGCCGACGGGAAGGTCAGTTGCGGAATGTAGATGCCCGGCCGCGCGGGCACGGGCGCGACGTATTCCCGCAGCGTCCCGGAACTGTTCGTGATAACAAAGATCAACGGCCCGGCCGTGCGCGGTTCGCCGGTCGTCAGATCGGACACGTGCGTCACGAATCCCGCCGGCTCCCCGGCTACGAGGAAAGGATGCTCCAGGAACACCTCGAAGCGCTCACCCCACACGGTGATTTGGGATGTCTTCGCGTCGCCGTCGCCGTGCCCCCCGGCGGCGTGGTCGTACGCGTCCTCTGATGTAGCGGCAACGGCCGCAAGATCGCCCCCGGTGTTGCCGGGCAGGACGCCCAGCTTGGCGGCTCCGATTCCCAGGGCAACACCCACGGCAAGCACGATGATGACAAAGAAACCGTTCTGTTTCATGGGTCTATCCTCACTTCTCACAGGTCCTTTTCGGCGGTATCGATGGATCGGCCAACCAGCAGTTCGATGTCTGTTCTGGCCTTGTGATAGGTCGTCAACGCATTGAGGTATTGCTGCTGGGCGTCGAAGTAGGTCCTTTGCGCGTCCAGCAGGCTGAGATAGTCGAACTTGCCCTGACGATAGCCTTCTTCGATAGCGGCCAGGGTCTTCTGGGCCGATGGAAGTATTTCCTCGCGCAGGGCGGTCACCTCGGCCAAGGCGCTGGTTGCCTGCTCTGTCGCCTCGGACAGACTCGTTCTCGCATCCAGCACGGCCACTTTCGTATTCTCCCGGGCCCGCGCCAATTGCAGAGTCGCTTCCTGGACCCCTGCCTGGTTCCTGTCGAACACCGGCAGCGGAATCGCAAGCCCCAGAACAAACGCGGTGTCATCCCCCTCGGCGGTGTATCGAAGACCTCCACTGACGCCAAGGTCCGGCGTGCCCCTCGCCTCCTGCAGGGTCAGATCAGCCTTCCGCGCCTGCTCGTTGGCGAGCCACCGCTCGATGGCGGGACTCTCGGGGATTTGCCCGGCCAACTGCTCGAAGCCGGGGACAGGCCGGGCCCTGTACAAGTCACCGGTCGCGCGCTCAAATCGGGGAGTTTCCCCACCCCACGTTGTCGCGAGAATCTGTCGGGCGGAGACAAGTCGCTCCTGGGCCGCCCGCAACATGATGCGGGCCGACGACAAAGCCACTTGGGCTTTGGCCTGCTCAACCGGGGAATCCTTGCCTGCCTCGACCCGCTGACGCACGGCCTCCTGGACCTTCTCGGCCAGTTGCACCAGTTCCTCCGCCAGGTCCCGCTGTTCCTGAGCGACGAGAACATCGATGAACGCCCGCGTGACCTGGTTCATCACGTCCAGTCGCTTGGCCTCGTAGTCCAACTGGGCCAGTTTCTCCTCGGCGGCCGCGACAGCCACGCGTTTCTCCCGCTTGCCGGCAAGCTCCAGGACCTGGCCGATCCCGATAGTTGTCTCCGAGGCGTCGAAGCCACTCAGGTCCCCCGAGCCGGCAAAATCCTCCACCTCCAGGGTCAATTCGGGGTTGGGACGCAGACCCGCCCGCAGTCTTCTCGCATCAGCAATGCGGGTCTCAAGCGAGAACACCCTCAATGATGGGCTGTTCATGAGTGCGTGGGCGACGGCGTCCCTCAGGGTGACCACTCCGTCCGGTTCGTCGCTCTCAGACGACGCAGGCGCGTCTGGTTGTGGCGCCGGGTGGCCGGAAGGACCACTCTGACGCACAGAGGTCTTCAAGGTCTCTCCGGGCGTGGCGCGAGTGGTGCAGCCCCCGGCCAGGGTAGCCACCGCCATCCCCACGATCATGGGGAACACGCAGACGGCGCCGAGGATATGCTTGTTCATTCTTGGACAACCTCCAGATGCAAGGGTAATCAGGTGTTTAGAGAGAGTCTCACATGCGCCGGTCCTGGGCTGCCCGTTTCGGCCAGATAGACTCCTCGACTGCCTACAGATGGGCACCAGCGGCAAGCGCGTTCCGGGAAACGCAATGGCGGATCACAGCAACAATGTCTGCGCAGAAAGGTAGCGCGGCGGGTCTTGTGCAGGTGGGCAAAGGACCCGTGTAAGGGGACGCAACAGATGCTCTTGCGGATAAACCCCAACGGAGTCGAATACGACAGGGGTCACGGGTGTCGCCAGATCCTCGTTAATGGATTGTGCTGGCATGCCGACCGCGCCTCGGAAGTGCCCGTGAGAATCGCAGGCATGACGGTCACTATCCTTAGCTGGTGAGTCGGTGGCTTGAGACGTATCATCGTGATGTGTGCCGGCAGACGCGCAAGGACCCGCATGGGCCACCGCCTCGTGTGTGGAAGCCCATAGGAAACATACCAAGACTGCCAGCCGGAACAGTCGCATGGATGTTGTATACTGGAATTATCCCGTCCTGTCAAGGAAAACTTGTGTCCATCTCTGGCTGCGCGAACTGCCATGCAGGATCAGCACGCTCGCCAGATTGACGAGCAAACCGACCACGGCAACCGCCAGCATCTGAAGCCCCAGAACGGGGCGGGGATGGGCACGCCTGCGGCTGTGGGCACAGGTCTGGGCGTTGCCGGGATCATAGCGGCCATCGCTACTGGCATTGTGTCGGCACTCACGGCCGATGGAGCTTCGATGCCGGCCCAGACATCGGGCGATCTCGGCATCACAAGCAGTCGCTGTATCGTGCGGGCATCGACCTCGCAGATATCGGCGCTCGCCTCAACGGAACAGCCGTGCCCCAGGCACTTGATGATCCGAACCACCGGTCTACGGGGGCAGCCTGCTGTGGCGCAGCAACCTGCCTTGGCGTTGGGTGAATGGGCGCTGGAAACATTGCAGTACAACCGCCGGATGGCCTTGTGCTTGCGCATGCGTTCGGCGACCGATAGATTGCTGGCCACAAAGACATTGAAGGCGGCACAGTCCGGGTTGTGGCAGGCAGACAATTCAAGGGGCCATGCTCCCCGTTGGGCCTAGGCGCCTTGTGAATCGCGTTGCTTGGACACAAGCGGCTTCCTTACGCTCATGATCGTGCAACGCGCCAGGACAACCGACCCCTTTCAACGGCCCGGACCGGTCAATTCTCGCATTTAGATCTGCCGATGTCATGAGGTACTACCGAAAATTGGGTTTGGCCGAAAGCTCAAATCCGAAGTAGGAGAATCCTGCTGGTCGTCGGCGATAGACACAAGATACTAACCATAGACAGACAGAAGAGTCAACGTACTCGACCGTGAAACACGTTGTGGTCATCCGTGCCAAGATAACGATGAGACAGGAACCAGCAGACCACATGCGGGGAGGCGCTCCGAAAGGTGCTGCGACTTGGCCGTGTGCGTCGCTGGTTACACTGCCCGCTTTGTCGATCTCTTACCGGATCAGCAGGCCGAGATTATTGCAGGAACAGAAGACCATTTGAGTTGAATGATGGAACTTGAACTTGTGCCAGGAGCGATGCCTTCTTCACAGCGTCTCAAAGGAAAGAAGAGTACTGGTGAGAGAACCAGCCCAGCCAATCCGTATCGAGCCTCGCTGGCCCGTCGTACTCGCGGTCGCCGCAGTGCTCTTCATACTCGCGGTGTCGCCCGCTCGCGTCAGGCTGTTCCCATTCTGGTTTCGCTATGTCATCGGGCTTGGGTTGCTCCTGCCGGTGGTCGGCGTCTGGCTGAGCGGCGCAGATGCGCGGTGGCTGCGCGTCGAGCGGGCGGCTACGCTGGTCTTCTCCATGCTGGGGGAGGCCATGACTCTCACAGCCCTGCTGTATCTGATTTTCATGATGCTGAATCGGCCGGCGGAATTCGGCGGCCGGCAATTGCTCGCGTCCAGCGTCGGCGCGTGGATTACCAACGCCCTGGCGTTCTCACTGGTGTATTGGCAGATCGATCGTGGCGGCCCCGAAGCCCGGGCAAACGATGTGGGCACGAGGCCCGACTGGCTGTTTCCGCAGACGGGGGTCCCCAACGAGGCGCCGCCCGACTGGCGGCCGACGTACGTCGATTACCTGTTCCTTGCGTTCTCGACGGCGATGGCGTTCAGCCCCAGCGATGCCCTGCCTCTGACGTCCCGGGCGAAGATGCTGATGGTTCTGGAGAGCACGGTTTCACTCCTGACGCTTGTCACCGTCGTGGCACGCGCGATCAACATCCTCGGCAGTTGATCAAATGAAAGAACGGAACTGAAAGAGGAGAAGGAATCGGTCGTGCGATGCCCTCCGGGAGAGAATGATGGCAATCACTGCCTCGATAACGATCTCGGCCGGGGAGATGCTGGCGTTCTTCTTCCTTCTGCTCGGGCCGATCAAGATTCTCAGGCCATTCGTGAAGCTGACGCGAGGCGCCGAACCCCGTTTCTGCCGGCAGCTCGCGGTCCGGGGCATCCTGCTGGCTGCCGGAACCTTGGGGGCCGCCGCCATCATCGGCGAGAGGCTTCTGGACAACTTCCGCATCCAGGTGCCGGTGCTGGCCATTACCGGCGGACTGATCCTCTTCCTGGCGGCTCTGGATACGGTTATGCAACAATTCCGTGGACCGGCGGGCCCCGACGCGGAGGAGGCGCCGCTCTCTATGGGTCTGGCGGTCAGCCCGCTGGCTTTCCCGACTATTGTCTCGCCCTCCGGCATTGCGGCGGCGATCATTTTTGTGACGCTCAGTCCGGATCTGGCGGGGAAGCTGACGATCGGCCTGCTGCTGCTGGTGATCCTGGTCCTGGACCTGATCGCCATGTTGTATGCGCGGGCCATCCTGAAATGGCTGGCGATGCCGCTGTACATTCTGGGGGTGGTGCTCGGCGTCATTCAGGTGTCTCTCGGCCTCAATATCATGTTGGTGAACCTCAGCAGGATCGGGGTTTTCCCCATGACTCCCTGACCCCCGGCAGACGGTGGTACAAACCGCTTGCCGGTGAATATCGCAGAGCGAGGAGCAGGACCAATGGGATCATGGCCGCAATATCCTGTGATCTATGAGATCAACACTTGGGTCTGGCTTGACGAACCTGTCGACACGAACGTTCAGGCTTTCTACCACGCACTTCTGAACGCTGAGTTCCTGGAGGGGCTTCGGAATAGTGACTGGCAGCTTTGTGTGCGAACGGGCTGGCTGGGCGATGCCACCTACCGGAGCCTCGTCGCTTGGTGCTGGCGCAGCGCCCGGGAGCACCATCTGATTGTCGTTAACCTCTCAGACTCGGCTGCACAGGGGCTGGTACGGCTGCCTTGGGATGAGCTGACGGGCGAGAGATGGCAGGTGACCGACCTTTTTGCCGGATACACATACAAACGCAGTGGAGACGAGATGTACTATCGGGGCTTGTACGTGGACCTTCCCCCCTGGGGGTTCCACATCCTGGCTGCGACGGTCGCCGAGCGGGTTCTGATGACGACAGGTTGGGCACAGGAGAGCACGTGAGTGAGCCGACAGCCTTCAATCGTCCGGCGGTCGTCGTGGCTAAGCCCGGCCGGTCGCGATGATCTTCCTGTTCCCAATGTGCTCGAAAGAAGAGAAGACCAAAAAGGAGACCGAAAGATGAGGACGAAGATGCTGTTGTGCTTGGGCCTGGTTGGGGCGTGTCTGGCGACGTGCGGATGCGAACTTGAGAAACCGGAAACAGTGGGATTCCTGAGCGATTATTCCCACCTCAGGCCGGAGACCGACACCAGGTCCAGGTACTTCCCTCCGGGCGATCGCCTCGCCAACTACTCCCGATTTATCGTGGAGCCGGTAGCACTGTATCTCGACGACAAGACCAAGGCGGAACTGGGCGACGATGCAGAACTGGAGGGACTTGCCCGGTACATGCACGAGACCCTCGTGAAGACGTTGGAGCCTCGCTATCCGGTCACGAGAGTGACACCCGGTCCGGGAACGGCGAGACTCCGCGTGGCGCTGACGCATCTCAAGAAAGACAGGTTCTTGACCCCGGGTATTGTGGCCATAGAGGCCGAGCTCCTCGATTCCCAGACCGGTGAACAACTCATGGCCATTCGTGAGATCCAGCGGCCGAGGACAAGAAGCGGCGGCCTGTCCGAATGGGATGATGCAAAACGTGTCATGGATGATTGGGCCCGCCGGTTCTATGCTGAGCTGGAAGAGCATCGTACGCGCTGAGGGCGAAGGACTCTTCCGACAGGTACCAACGAACCCAATCGGGAGCGGAAGGCCGTGAAGAGGCAACATCCTGCTCCGCCATTCGATGCTGCCTCTTTGCGAGGGCTTTCCCCCATGCTCAATTGAGCGAATCCCGCTGTGTCTCTGCAGCCCCCCAGACTACATAATGGGATTGCGCCATATCGTGAAAGGGTACAGGCCGTCAGAGATTTGCAGGAGGATTTATGGACAACGCCGAACAGCAGCGACTCGCGGAATCGCAGGTGAAGCGGGTGCCCTGGATGAAGTGGGGCCCCTATCTGAGCGAGCGGCAATGGGGAACCGTCCGCGAGGACTACAGCGAGAATGGCGATGCGTGGAACTACTTCCCGCACGACCATGCCCGCTCGCGCGCGTACCGTTGGGGCGAGGACGGGTTGGCGGGAATCTCGGACGATCACCAGGTCCTTTGCTTTGCCCTGGCGTTGTGGAACGGGAAAGACCCGATCCTCAAGGAGCGATTGTTCGGGCTGACCAACAGCGAGGGCAATCACGGTGAGGACGTGAAAGAATACTACTTCTATCTCGACAGCACGCCCACGCACTCGTACATGAAGTACCTTTACAAGTACCCACAGGAGGCCTTTCCCTACGATGACCTGGTGACGACCAACCGTCGCCGGTCCCGCAAGGAGACGGAGTACGAGCTTCTCGATACCGGGATATTCAACGCCGACCGCTACTTCGATGTCTTTGTGGAGTACGCCAAGGCCTCTCCCGAAGACATCCTGATCCGGATCACCGTCTGCAATCGCGGCCCCGAGGCGGCGGCCCTGCAGGTGTTGCCGACACTCTGGTTCCGCAATACATGGTCTTGGCCCGGCGGCGGCTCGAAGCCCGTTCTGCAATCGGTCGAAGGCGCAGGCCAGCGGGTCATCCACGCCCATCACACCGACCGGTTGTTCCAGGGATCTCTGGCAGATTACCGCTTGGCCTGTGAGGGCCGGCCGCTGCTGCTTTTTACCGAGAACGAAACGAATACCGAGCGTATCTTCGCCACCCCCAACCACAGCCCTTATGTCAAAGACGGCATCAACAATTACGTGATTCACGGCCGGCACGCTGCAGTGAATCCGCAGCAGACCGGCACCAAGGGATCAGCCCTGTACCCATTGCACATCGCCGCCGGACAGAGCTCAGTGGTCAAGCTGCGTTTGTCCGCCGACGCAGCGCAGACCGCGGCAAATCCGTTCGGAAAGTCCTTCGACGAGATCTTTGAGGCCCGACATCGTGAAGCGGACCTGTTCTACCGGTCCGTGACCCCGCCGTCGATTGGCGAAGATCAGGCCCGTGTGATGCGTCAGGCTCTGGCCGGCATGCTCTGGACCAAGCAGTACTACTACTTTGATGCCGACCGATGGCTCGAGGAACACCAGGCCAATCCGGTCCGCGGTCAAACCCGCCAGTTCCGCAACCGGGACTGGTTCCACATGTTCAATGACCATATCATCTCCATGCCGGACAAGTGGGAGTATCCCTGGTATGCCGCCTGGGACTTGGCCTTCCACGCTATAGCCTTTTCTGTGGTGGATCCCGACTTCTCCAAGCAGCAGCTCGATCTCATGCTGCGTGAGATCTATCTGCACCCAAGCGGCCAGATCCCCGCCTACGAGTGGAACTTCAGCGACGTCAACCCGCCCGTTCACGCCTGGGCGACCCTGTTTCTCTACAGGACCGAACAGGCTCTTCGAGGGGAAGGAGACCTCGACTTCCTCAAACGCTCTTTCGCCAAGCTCATGCTGAATTTCACCTGGTGGGTCAACCGTAAGGACCGATTCGGCAAGAATGTCTTTGAAGGGGGCTTTCTGGGACTGGACAACATCGGCGTCTTCGACCGCAGCTCGCCCCTGCCCACCGGTGGGTACTTGGAGCAGGCCGACGGCACCGCCTGGATGGCCCTGTTCTGCCAGAACATGATGGAGTTGAGCGTCGAACTAGCCAGTTACGACGCCACATATGAAGACCTCTGCTACAAGTTTGTGGAACATTTCCTGTGGATCGCCTCGGCCATGAACCGCAAGGGAGAAGACGGCATGTG
>Ga0154636_1248_pt22 | contig 10444 bp, 14 predicted proteins | sample Rifle2008BG13ft_FD_116065 | JGI IMG/M metagenome (GOLD analysis project Ga0154636, IMG submission 116065) | Planctomycetes bacterium RBG_13_60_9 | reverse complement strand
GTCCGCCAGCGTCTCCAGTCGACCTCGCAGGTACATCCAGATGACGAGGCTGACGATGCAGAGCTTCGCGATGGACATGAGCAGGCGAACGACCGTGCGCGAGTTGAAGAGGCTCTGCATGACCGCCGCGGGGTTGATGGCGTTCCACTTGAGTTGCAGGGCCCCGGGCGAGACCGTCCAGCCGCTGACAAGGACGCTGCCGAGAACGCTGGCCGCCAGCAGCGCCGCCAGAATCGGCAGAGCCACAACCGTCGCATCGACGAGCCTCTCGTTGAAGAAATGGACGAAGGTCTGGGAATCGTTGAGCGCCCCCGTGTGGCAGGACAGGCCGGACTGCACCCGGAGACTGAACCAGCGAAACAAGCCCGGCGCGGACATGGCCAGGGTCAACAGCAACACCATGAGCGTCACCGCTTCGGAAAACCCCTGGCTGTGTGGCACCTGCCCGCCCTCCCGCGCCTTCTGGAGGCGACGCGGGGTCGGCGGTTCTGTCCTCTCGGCGGCTGGTTTCTCGGCCATAGGGATTTACAGCTTATGGTTTGTGATTTGTGATTGATGATCGCAGGCCGAAGGCCGCATCCAACCGATGATGTCTTCCGAATCGTAGATCATAAATCATACTTCTCAAATCGGCAATAGCTTTCCCATCCAGTCGGCCATTTCCGTGACAAAGCTGTTGATGAAGGGCAGGAAGGCCGTTGCCAGAAACATCCCGAGCAACATTCGCACGGGCATGCTGACGAACAGGATGTTCATCTCGGGCACCAATCGGGCAAGCATGGCCAGGGCCACCATGAGGACGAGGAACGCGGCGAGCATCGGAGCGGCCAGGCGCAGACCGGCCGTGAACATGGCCGTGTTCGTCTCGATCACGCCGCCGACCAGCGAGGCGAGAGTCGGCACGCTGCCCGACGGAAATGCCTCGTAGCTCTTCGACAGGACCAGCAGGAACAGATGATGCCCATTGGCGCTCAGGAACAGCAGGACGAAGATCATCTCCAGCAGACCCGCGAACGGACTGCTTTCATTCTCCGTCAGGGGGTCCACGATCTCCATCATGGTCAGCCCCATCTGCTGTTCGACGATGCGTCCGCTGAGCTGGATGACGGCGAACAACAACGCGATGATCAGGCCAAGGGTCAGGCCGTAAAGGGCCTCGCCGGAGAGCATCAGAAAGGCCCTCAAGGCCGGGACTCGGGCTATCGCCGTCGGAAGGGGGGCGACGGCGTAGAAAAACAACGATAGAAGCACGGTGGCCGCCGCCCGAATCGGGACCGGGACGGTCTTCCACCCGAACACCGGCAGCACCAGGAAGAATGCTGAGATGCGGGTCAGCACCAAGGCGAAGCCCAGCAGTTGCTCGAACATCTCAGGACCCGCCCAAGAAGAAGTTGGCCGATTCAATATCCGACATTCTGTATGTGGGCGAAAATCTCCATCGTGAAACGCAGTGCGATCTGAAGCATCCAACTGCCGAACAGCAGGGTGGCGGCGCCGAGGGCCAGCAGCTTTGGCACAATGCTCAGGGTCATGTCCCGAATGGACGTGACGGCCTGCAGTATGGTGATGATGATGCCGACCGCCATGCAGGTGATCAGCAGGGGGGCGGACAGGACCAGCGCCGTCTCCAGCGTGTGCCGGCCCAGGTACAAGACGAAGTTGCTATCCATAAGAAACCCCTTGGGATCTATGATTAACGATTGTTGATTTATGATTTGCTGGCCGGGCCGCGGGTTGGATAGACACAATCATAAATCACAAATCATAATTCATAAATCATCTGAATCCCAGGCTGAGGCTCTTGGCCAGCAGGCCCCAGCCGTCCACCAGAATGAACAAAATCAACTTGAACGGCAGCGAGATCATGGCCGGCGGCAGCATCATCATGCCCGCGCTGAGCAGCACGCTGGCAATGACCATGTCGATCAGGAGAAACGGGATAAACAACAGGCAGCCGATCTCGAACGCCGTGCGGAATTCGCTGATGATGAACGCCGGCACGACGATGTGCATCCCGATGTCCATCGGCGTTGCGGGCATGGGGGCCTTGGCCATCTGCACGAACAAGGCCAGATCGGCCTTTCGACTCTGCCGAAGCATGAACTCCTTGACGCAGTCGCCCGTCTTCTGGGCGGCGGCGCCGAAGCCGATCTGATCCTTCAGGTAAGGCTCGATCGCCTCCGTATTGATCTTCGAGTAGGTCGGGGCCATCGTGTAGAACGTCAGAAACAGCCCCAGACCCATGACCGCAATCGTCGGGGGGATGCTCTGCGTCGTCAGGGCCCGCCGCACGAAGGACAGCACGATGACAATCCTCGTGAACGAAGTCATCATCACAAGCAGGCTGGGAAGAATGGCCAGGGCGCCGAAGATGATCACCAGTTTGACCGGCGTTGACCAGTCTCTGGCCTGCCCCTGCTGCGCGGTAGCTTTTTCCAGGACAGAGACGAGTTCCCCGATGGTCGGGACGTTGCCCGCGGACGGAGCGGGCGAAGCGGTGCGGCCGGCCGCAGGCGTCGTCGGCGCAGCCGGCCCTTTGGCCTGGCCGCAGGCGGACGCCGTCAACCACAGCAGTATGAGGGACACGCTGACGATTCTTGGCACGCACCGCGACATCACAGTCTCCCCATATCCTCTGGTTCCTGTTTGGGCAGATCGAGCCACGTATCGGTTAGGTGGGCCAACGCCGTGATGTGGTCGTTCGTGCTGCCGATGAGCAGCCGGTGACCGCCGACCTCCACGAGGTGCAGGGCCTTTCGGGGCCCCAGGTACGCCGTCTCGCGAATGCGGATCTCCTTGCCGGGCAGATTCCCGACCTTCGGCAACACCTTCCTGGAGACGTACAGCACGGCCAGACCCAGCACAATGACCAGAGCGACAGAGAGCATCATCTTGGCAAAGAGTTCCCGGCTGCCGAGGGAGATGTCCGCCGGATGGGCGATACTGAGATCGGCCATTGCCGGCTCATTCGGATCGGCCATCGCGAGTGGAACGTTGTGGTCTGAAGATCGGGCGGCCAGGCAGATCCATCCCCCGCCGATCACAACCGCCAGGCACAGACCGATTGTCACGCCTTTGCTGCGACCCATACCAACCTCACACTCCCAATGCTCTTGTGCCGAACGACGACGCACCCTTGTTTCCCGCCCGGTGCACGCGGACACCCTGGGCGCACGGCTCTTACCACAGCAGGACGTGCAAATTGCGTGCCAGGGCGACGAGCGGCCTGTGCATGGGCGGCAGCGGCGTTGCGGGGAGGAGTCGTGGCCGGAGAATGGTCACCGTGTCGAAAAACTGTACAGCCTGGTCCGAGCTCAGCGGTTGGTCTTCAGCACGGCTATAAGAACCTGGGACTGGCCTGAGGTGGGGCGGTCCTGGCCGGCCCAGTTGTCGCCGGGCCCCGCCCCCCACCAGAGCACAGGCCAGGGACGCCCGCTGCCCGCCCGCGCAGATGTCAGGGTGGATAATGTCTGTTGCAGCACTTCGGCCACGGCCTGCGCACGCTGCGCGGAGAGCGTCCATTGCTGGGCTTCAGTCGCTTCCTCGCCCGTAAGGCCGACCACGTAGAGCACGACATTGGCGGAGTCGACGGTCTGGTGCAGGTTGCGGCAGAACTGGACGGCGTTCTGTCGGTCCGTCTCGTTGAGGGTGGCCTGCCCGGGGGCGAAACCGACCTCTGCGACCGAGAAATCGATCTGATCGGCGACGATCTGGGAGGGCTTCGTCTGCATGGAACGGCGCAGCGTGTTGAAAAGCCGCCGGGTCTGCTCCTGCCGGGCATCCCGAGTCGTGCCTTCGGGCTTGTCGGGCTCCTTGATATAGTGCTTCACCTTGGCATACTCATAGTCCGTGGCCCGTTTGATGCCGAATCCGACGCGGACGGACTCCAGGAAGAAGAACGAGATACGCTGGCCCTCGTCGAACAGCGTGTCGTCGCGAATCTGTCCCAGACTCAGAAGAAGCACGAAGAACGTCAGCAGATTCGTCGTCATATCCGTGAACGTCGTGATCCACGCGGGGACCGCAGGAGCTTCGTCGCCTGGTTTCGGTATGCGTCTCACCGCTGCACGCTCCATTCCAGCAGAACGATCTCGAGCATGCGCTGGCTGTTGTCACGCTCTTGCCGCCGGTCCCCGTCCGGGGCCTCCGCGATGAGGGTGCTCTGCGTGGAGATGCTGAACCGCTGTCGGTCGAGGTCGTGCGCGGTGGCAAAGAAGTCGATCACCGCCCACGCCCGCGACAGGCCGACGTCCTGGCCGTTCCATTCCTGCGCCGGGCCGTTCTCGCTGAGCACCACGCGGGCAGGCATCTCCTTCAGAAAAGCCGCCATCACGGCCATAAGGTAACGCCCCTCGGGCGAAAGGGTGGCGGTCTTGCCCAGAAAGACTCTCCGGGATGGAACCACGAACACCTTGTAATGATAGTGATCGTTGGCTTGCAGGTCTTCGTCCATCGCCCCGTTGTGCCCGGTCCGCAACGGCAGGTTTGTGGACATGTCGCTGCCGTGGAGGGGTTCGTCCACCGCCCAGATCTCCTGGCTCGACGGCACTGCGCTCCTGTCGATTCCTCCTGCCTGCTGCACGGGGGCGCCGAACTGTGCCCGCATCGCGGCCCCCAGGTTCAGCAGCCTCTTGCGCGGATCCTCGCCAAAGGAGGAGAAGGTCACCAGCAGCACGAAGAACGTCAACAGCAGGTTCATGCAGTCGCTGAACGTGACCATCCACTGCGGTGCGCCCGGATCGGGGTCGGGTTGCCGTTGTATCCTGGGCGCGGGCACGCTACACCTGGACTTTCTTTGCGGTCCTCTTGCCCTGGGACAGGAAGACCTGCAGCTTCTCGCGCACGGCGGTCGGGTTGTCCCCGCGGGCGATGGCACAGATGCCTTCTGTGATCATCTCCATGGTGGTGGTTTCCGCCTTGGAGTAGAGTCCCAGCTTGCCTGCCAGGGGCAGGAAGACCAGGTTGGCCATGAGCGCGCCGTAGAACGTGGTGATCAGGGCGACCGCCATGCCGGCGCCGATCTGGTCGGGCGATTCGAGATTCTTGAGCATCTGCACCAGACCGATGAGGGTGCCGATCATGCCGAAGGCGGGGGCGGCGGCGCCCATATACTCCAGAATCTTCTTGCCTGCCGCGTGGCGGTCCTGGAGGTACTGGATCTCCATGGACAAAAAGTCCCGGATCTGATCGGGGTCTTGTCCGTCCACGAGCAACTGCAGGCCCTTGGCGAAGAACGCGTCGTTCAGTTTGCCGATCTCCTGCTCGAGCGCCAAAGCCCCGTCTCGCCGGTTGATCGTCGCGTAGTTGACCATCCCCTGGATCAGCTCGGAAGGCGCCGGGATTCTCGTCACGATCGTCTTCCTGATGACCCCGAAGATCCCCAGGAACTGAGGCAGAGAGAAATGGATGAGGGTGGAGCACAGCATGCCGCCCATCGTGATCGCCAGGGAGGGGACGTCAAGGAAGATCGTCCAACTGCCCCCGATCACGATGGCCCACGTGATCACGATGAAGCCGAGGGTCACGCCCAGTATCGTGGCGATATCCATACGCTCATCTTCCTTCCTGGACCTGCTTCAACTTCTGGCACAGCAGGGCCGCCAGAGCCGGTTCCTTCCCGACCATTTCGGCCAGCACCTTGGCCTTGGTGCGGTCCTGCATGAAATGAAGGATCTTGACGGCATCGTCGATATTGGCGGTCCGAGGACCGGCGCTGCTTCTGGCCGGGCCGATCGCCATACTGGTGAGGATGTCGCTGGCGCTGGCGGCTTCCATCTTGTCATAGGCGGCCGCAATCGCCGTGAGGTTGGCCTTCTCCGCCTGCTCGATCTGCACCCGCGTCTTGAGCAGCATTTCCTTCTCGCTCTTGATGCTGGCGGCCGACGCGGCCAGATCGGTACGCAGATTGTTGAGCGTCTCAATGTCCTTTTTCAGAACCTGCTGGGCGATCTGCTGCCGTTCCTTTTCCATCTCCAGCGCTTTGAGCTTGTCGTCGTATGTCTGGATCTTCTCCCGCACCTCGCTGACGAGTTGTTTGAGTTGTTGTTCGGTCATAGTGCGTGCGCCGGCGCCGGCGTCGGGCGGGGCTGCCATAGGGGCGAGGACTTGAGGCGGCTGGCCGGCCGTCAACGGGGTCCCGGCGGCGCCGGCGTTCGGCGCCGGCGCGGCTGTCACGGCCACGGGTCGGGTGAGCCAACCCGTCGCGAACGACCCGATGAAGCTGATCGCTCCGGCGGCGGCGGCGATGAGGATCAGTTTTCGTTTCACTGGCAACACTCCCGATCAAATCCCTTGCGACCTATGTCCCTTGCCTCGGATACGGTCTCGTGCTCCTTTGCGCTCTCGGCGCGGGCGAAGGTCATGGTCGCTCTCTCATCCATGTCCTTCTGTTCGAGCTTCTCCTGCTCATAGATGAAACGTTCGCGAGCCTGTGTCCGCAACCGCTCCAGGCCCTCCTTGAATCGTCGGAGGGTCAGCAATTCGGCGGTCATCTGCTTCTGCCGGCGCCCCAGCTCCGCGATCTGGTCCCGGAGCCTGCGCATCTGCTCGTCGTTCGTGGCCGCCTGCCTCAGGAAGAACTCCTGGGCCATCAGGCGCCGCGGCGATGCGTCCTGCGCGATCCTCTCAAGCATGTCCTGCATGGTTCGCTGTCGCATACGCAGCTCACTTCGCTTTCCGGCCAACGTCTCCGTCAGACGGAACAGCTCGATCCGCTTGATCTGCTCCTGTTTCGTTTTGACATCGAGCACCCTCTGCAGGCGCCACACGAAACGCTTCATCCGTTATCCGTCATCAATCATCAATTCTTCGTGCCCAGCAGCTTGTCCCACGCCCGCGTGATCGCCGTCAACTGCTTCACGGTTTCCTCGAAGGAGGTCCTCTGACGGACCGACTGCACGAGGAACTCGTTGATCCGGTCGATCAGGCTGATGGCGCCGTCGATTCGCCGGTTGCTGCCGGGGGCAAAGGCGCCGATGTTGATCAGGTCTTCCGCGTCAATGTATGTAGCGTAGATCTCCTTGAGTTTCCGGGCCGCCGTGCGGTGCTCCGGGCTGACGACCGCCGTCATCAACCGGCTGACGCTCTGCAGAACATCGACGGCGGGGTAGTGCCCCCGGTCGGCCAGTTTCCGCGACAGCACGATATGCCCGTCCAGCAGACTGCGGGCACTGTCGGCAACAGGGTCTGTCAGATCATCGTTCTCCACCAGCACCGTCAGAATTCCCGTGATGCTGCCGCACTCGGAGCAGCCGAGCCGCTCGACCAGCCGGGGCATCAGGGCGAAGACGCTGGGGCAATACCCTTTTGTCGCAGGCGGTTCCCCGGCCGCCAGCCCGATCTCACGCTGCGCCTGCGCAAAACGCGTCAGCGAGTCCATCATGAACAGGACATTGCGGGCCTTGGCCCGGAAATACTCCGCGACGGTGACGGCGACGAACGCCGCCTTGACCCGCTGGATGGGAGGGCTGTCCGAGGTGGCCACGACCACCACGCTGCGGGCCAGCCCCTCGGGGCCGAGGTCCTCCTCCAGGAACTCGCGCACCTCGCGCCCGCGTTCGCCGATGAGGGCCACCACGTTGACAGCGGCCTCGCTCGAATTGGCGATGTCGCCCAGCAGGACGCTCTTGCCGACCCCGCTGCCGGCGAAGATGCCGATGCGCTGGCCTTTCGCGCAGGTCAGCACGCCGTCGATGGAGCGAATGCCCAGGGCCAGAGGCTCCGTGATCTTCTCGCGGGTTAACGGTGGGGGACTGCTCACGTCGAGGGGGCTTCTGTCGGCCCCGGGCAGGGGACCCTTTCCGTCGATCGGCTCGCCCAGTCCGTTGAGGACGCGGCCGAGAACTCCTTCGCCCAGCATGATGTGTCGCGGCGTGGATCGGGCCGTGACCGCATCGCCCGGCGAAATCCCCTCGATGTGCTCCAGCGGCAGCAGAATCAGGTGATCGCTGCGAAATCCCACGACCTCAGCGAGCACCCGGCGGCCGTCGCGGATCTGGATGCCGCAAAGCTCACCCAGCCCGATCACCGGTCCCGCCGATTCCACCGTCGAGCCGGAGACGCGCACCACGCAGCCCTGGCAGTCCATCAGATTCATCGTCTCCAGGGCCGAATGGTACTTGCTGAAGTCGATCGAGCATGTCTTGACCGCTGTCATATGCTACTCCACCCGCAGGAGCGCCTCCCCGATGCGCTCCAACTGTTCTTCGACGAACGATTTGGCGATCCCTTTGGGGGTCTCCACAACACAGTCGGCTCGCGCCAAGGCGGGATCGGCGACGAGCTCGAGGCCACGGAGCGGACCGTCCGGGTCCTTCTGCTGGAGCTGCTGGCACGGCCGCAGGTCCTCCGGGTTCACGCGCACGACCACCTGCTGACGGGTCGGGACACATTTCAATGCCTCTTCGATCACCGTCTGCATGTCGTAGTCTCCGCGGGCGACTTTGCCCGCCAGGATCTTCCTGGCGATCTCGACCGCCAGGCGGGCGATGTCTTTCCGGTTGCCGGCAATCGTTTCCTCGTAGACTTTGTTGAGCTTGTCCGCGATGCTCTTGAGGGTCCCGCACAGCCGCGCCGTCTCCAGCGTTCGGTTGTCCTCTCCCATCTCCCAGGGCTTGTCGCCACCGGGATCCTGCGGGCCGCGAGCGGTCAGCGAGGAATGGTCATGCCCGACGCATGTGGCGGCCGGCGACCCATCGGCCACACGTACGGCGGCGACGGGATGAGCAAATTGGATCGTCAGCATTGCCGGCATCGCGCTACTCTTCCATGAAGGCCAGTTCGCCCTTATTGTTCAACTCCCGCAGGGCGGCGACGAGCTTCTCTCTTGCCTGCTCGATCTCCTCCTTCTTTGGCGCGGACAGCAGGGACATTTCCTCTCGCACCCTTTCGCCGGCCCGCTCAGAGATGTTGCCCATGATCTTGCCGCCGATCTCCTCCGGCGCCTGCTGCAGGGCCAGGGCCAACTGCCGCTCATCGAACCCGCGCAGCGCCTGCTGGAGCGAGCGGTCGCTGATGAAGGGAATGTCCTCCCAGACGACCATCAGAGCGGCCACCTTCTCTGCGGCCTCCTTGTCCTTTTGTTCGATAGCCTGGAGCACGCCGTCGCGGATGCTCTTGTCGAGGTTCCGTACGATGATCGCCACTCTCCGCAGCGATTGCTCGGGGCGGACCTGAATGGCGGCGGCGGCCTGTCCGGGGGCGCCCGCAGTCTCGATGCGCTGGCGAATCATCTCCGCAATCCTGGCCTTGGCTTCGGGGGTGATGCCGCCGGCACTGGTCATGCGGCTGACGGTGCTGACTCGCATCCCCTCGCCCAGCCGGCCGAGGATCTCCGAGCTTCGCTTGGGCGGCAGTTCGGACAGGACCACGGCCACGGCCTGCGGATGTTCCGTGTCCAGCACGGCCACCAGGGTCTCCAGCGAGGCGGCGCGGATCGTCAGAAACGGGTCCCGCTTCTGCACGAGCTGCTGCACGTCACGCTGGATTTGCCTGGCTTTGTCTTCTCCGACCGTGTTCTTGAGCATCTCGCGAAGGAAGTTCCTGAATTGGAAGCCGGACTGATCCTGGATGGATTTGACGAATTGCCGTGCGACCTCGGCCGTCTGTCGGGCGCTTCGCTGGCCCGCCGCATCCAGGTAGCTCATCTCCACGGTCAGCTCCTGGACGGTCTTCGTATCCACTCCCTTCAGCAGTTCCGCCGCCGTCGCCGCGTCGAGGCCGGCCAGCAGAAGCGCCGCTTTCTGTTTCCCTGTCAGTGCCACCGGTGACTCACTCCTTCTCTTGAATCCAACTGAGGAACATTTCCTTCACTTGTTCAGGGTTGCTCCGCAATGCGTGGGTGATTTGCCTTCGCAGCATGAGAGGCTCGGCGGGCGATTCGCCGGCGGACAGGAGTCGCGCCGATCCGGCGCCGCCGGCCACCGGCTGGGCAGGCATCTCGGCGGTCGCCCGGCCGTGTGCGCGACGGAAAATCCGAAGCACCAGCAGGGCGCAGATCGCCATGATGCCCAGAGACAAGTGCCGGGCTATTGCCAGGTAGCGAGGCCAGTTGGCATTCTTCTCTTCCTCCACGACCGGCTCGGCCGCATGATGGAACTTCGCATTCACCACCTTGAGTGAGTCCGCTTCCTTGAGTCCCAACGCCGTTCGGATGATCTGCTCGACATCGGCTACCTGCATGATCAGGGCGGGCTGCCCGTCCTGGCCGACACTGTTCGGATCGGCGGGGGACAGGTCCACGAACGCCGCCACGGAGAGCGACTTGATCTCCCCGGGCACAATGACCTGCTGCTTAACCGTCTTGCCGACCTGGTACTCCGCCGTGGTCGTGGTCTCCTTCTTGGTCGTGCCCGCGGCCTGCTGGGTCGAGCCGGGCGCCCCCGTCTCCTGGCTGGACGTCTCCTCTTCCTTCGTGGGCACTTTGCCGGTCGGATCGTAGGTCTCT
>Ga0154636_1252_pt6 | contig 10479 bp, 7 predicted proteins | sample Rifle2008BG13ft_FD_116065 | JGI IMG/M metagenome (GOLD analysis project Ga0154636, IMG submission 116065) | Planctomycetes bacterium RBG_13_60_9 | reverse complement strand
CGGGTAATCCCGCTGTTGCGACAGAGCCGGGTGCTCGTCTCCGGGCCATTCAAGGGCACGCCCGCGTCCTGCGCCCCCGAGAAAGTGAGACAGCGGCTGGGAGTGGAGATGGTGACCATCGCCGACGGACAGTACGACGAAGTCATGGCCGGCGTGGACGAGCGCGCCGCCGAGGCTCAGGCCAAGCAGTGGCTTGACGAGGCAGAGGGTGTCGTCGAGCCAACTCACGAGGATGTCCTCAAGGCCGCGCGGGCCAGCCTGACCTTGGACCAGCTCATTGCCGAGAACCGTGCGGATGGTCTGTGTGTTGGAACGTGCATGGGTTGGCTGCCGCGCGGCTTTCCTTGTTTGGGCTTTTCACGCCTGAACGACCGCGGAATCCCGGCGGCCTGCGACGGAGACCTGGACTGTCTGTTGACCATGCTGATCTTCCGGCACGCGCTCAACCGGGCTGGTTTTCTGGGCAACGCCGGCGGTGTTGACACGGCCAGGAACGCCTTTCATCTCTCCCACTGCTCGGCCCCACTGAAAATGGAGGGTCCTGCGGGTCCGCAGGCGTCCTATCTACTCCGCCGGCACGCCGAGGTCCGTGGCGGGGCGGTGACCGAGGTCCATTATCGCATCGGGCAAAAGGTCACTTTCACCAAGTTGGTCCATCTCGACACCCTGTTGATGTTCACCGGCAAGATCATCGAGGTCCCCAGGGTCCCGGCGGGCGAGCAACGCGGCTGCCGGACGGAACTCGTAGCCGAGGTGGACGACGCCGACAGGTTGCTGGCCAACTGGGGCGGCGGTGCGCTCGGCGCCAGCGCCAAGGACTACTATGCCTCCCTGCACCGCGTCGCCTATTATGGCGACCACACGCGAAGCATCCGCCACTTGGCCCACCTGATGGGGTTGAAGGTCATGCAGGAAGGCTGACCTCCGACCCTGAGCCCGGTACTGACAGCGCTGTGATCGCTGGAAAACATGTCCGGTAGGGGGCAAACACTGATCTGGGTCTAAACCAAGCCATTCCGAGGCGTTGGCGACGAAATCTATGCATAAATGGGACCGACAAGAGGTCGGGACCTGGTAGGCTCAACCTGAAATACCACTCGTACTCCCCCCCTGCCTGACGCGGAGGTCGCCTTCGGCGCACAGCGTCTCCCTCCGCCGGGGCACGTCATCATGGGTCAGGCGGCTTTGCGATGGTGCGATCTCAGCAATCCGCCCAGACGCTCGATACAGATGATCTCACCCTGACCGCCCTCATGCTGCTTATCTTCCGGAGAATTCCGAGAGATCGCGCGCCAGCACGACAGCGCGAATTGATGTCGTTCCGGAGAGCGGGCCCTACGGTTCGATGGGGTCGGACCCGCGAATTCTGAGATGACGGCGGTGCTTGTCAAACCCCGGCGGGACCACCACGGACATCCGTAAGGCGAACCCGTAATCAACAAAGGTGGTCCTGAAGGGGCGAATTCGTTATAATGAAAATGTATGATGAGAGCGAACAGTAGATCCTGCGGACTGTTGGCTCCTGTTCGAACTCCTTGCGGCGTGCCGTGGGTCCCGAAATGTGGTAGTGATTATGGCTAAAGCGAGTGTTGATCCTGCGGAGTTGCGACATTTTGCCCGAGACTTGACGCGCTTCAACTCCGATCTGGAAGCCTTGATGGCCGGCCTGCAAAGCCGCCTGAAGGAACTGGAGAGAACCTGGACGGATCAAGAACAGAAGCGGTTCGCCCAGGAGTTCGAGCTGACCGTGAAGACCCTCCGCCGCTTTCTCGATTCGTCCGCCCAGCACGCGACGTTTCTGGCGAAGAAGGCCCGCCACATCGAAGACTATCTGCAGCAGCGGTAGAAGGGAGCCGAGAAATCCGAAATCCGAAACCCGAAATCCGGAACGAACCCGAAATCCAAAGGACGCACACGCTGTCGCCGGACCCAGCCACGTTTGGGATCTCGGACTTGCAGCATTCGAGCTTGTTTCGACCCCTGCCTGCGCAGGGGCGTCATCCCCGCGCCCGGCGGGGATCGAGATTCGGATTTCGAGCTGGGAGTTTCCTGTGACGAGTCAAGAGGCCAGAGTCAGTTCCGTCCTCGTGCTCCGGCAGCTCGGGGCGTCGCTTGTCACGTTCGCCGAGACCGTGTCGGTGGCCTTGGAGGAAGCCGGCGCGGACGTTCAGCGCACGCGCCGATGGCTGGCGGAGGACCGATATCGGTATTGGAGGACGCAAGTCCAGGTGCGAGCCGAACGATTTACACAGGCCCAGCTCGCCTTGAAGCAAAGGGAAGTGTTCGACAGAACCCTCTCGGGGACCCCAAGTTCGTGTGTGGACGAAAGGAAAGCCCTGAAGATGGCCCAAGGGCAGCTTCAGGAAGCGGAGCACAAACTCAGCCGGGTCAAGGCCTGGAGTCAACAGATCGAGAGAGAATTGTCGGACTACAGGGGCGCCGTGCAAAGACTCGTCAGTGCCCTCGAGGTGGACATTCCGAATGCACGAGCCAGGTTGGACAAAATGATTGACTCGCTCGAAGCCTATCTCGCCCTCGCACCCCCGGAAATGCCCAGGAGCGCGAGCGAGGAATCCGTGGTTGATATCGTGCGGCCCGGTGAGGTGCAGGTGCAACCTCCGGCAGACAACCAATCCCCTGCCCCTCAGGACCCCCAAGAGGGAGATGAGGTTCTGCGCAAGACAAAACCAAGCCCGAACGAAAACACTGCGTTGTGATCCTGGGAGAACGACCCCGTGAGTGCTATCGAAAGCCGTGCAAAGCTGGTTCAAGCCGCCAAGCAACTGATGGCGGACTGGCAGCAAGTCAAAGAGGCGTGGCGCGACGAGAATTGCCGGCAGTTCGACAAGAAGTACATGTCGCCGTTGGAGTCGAGCATCCGCGCGGCAGCCCTGGCCATGGAGCGCATGGAGACCATGATCGACGGCGCCCAACAGGATTGTGGGGACAGCACGGGACGGGATCTATGAACGATCGTCTGCAAGCCTATCTTCGCGACCCCGAGCCTTTGAACGACGGCGACCATACCAGTCTCTATCGCCAGGCGATGAACGAAGTGCTCAAGCTCTCCGCGGCCGGAGTACAGCCCCTGGAATCTCAGATCGAGTCGGACTACCAGATCGCCAAGCAGCGCGCGCAAGAGCGGTTTGCCACAGACCAAAGCAGAATTGAAGTCGACTTTCAGGCCCAGAGCCAGGAGCTCCGACGCGGGCATGACGCCCGGACCGAGACGATCCGGGCAGATTATGAGGAGCAGTTCAGTACCCTCAAGGTTGATGCTCATCATGGGCACAACCGGGTCAACCAGAAAACGGCGGAACTGAAAAGTGCGGCGGAGAAAGAACACCAGGATCAGGTGATGGTCGCTGACTATGTGGCCGAGGGGGCTGCTGCAAGGATCCAGCAAGAACGCATCGAGGCGCAATCGGCAGCTCAAGACGCACGCCGTCATCTGGATGCTCTCGGCGTGCAGGCTGACAGACTCCTGCGGCTGTACCGGCAATTCGTCCCCACACAAGGCGAAAAAGCCGAATCCGGCACGACGGCATATGAACATCCCGCTGAGGCCTACCGCTCGCAGCAGGCCCTCGCCGAGCAGCATCTGAAGGCTCTCGGGCAGCTATTCGCCGCGCAGCTTTTCGCAGGAGTCCGGCCGCTGCTGTTCGCCGGGGGACTTCTCGGCGCAGCCGTGCTGTTACTGGCCTTCTTATACCTTCTGAATGTCCCGCATCTGCCTCCCCCTGTGGTGACAGGTCCGGTTACGGTCGTCCTGATCATCGTTCTGGTCGGGCTGGGTGGGCGCGCTCTGTGGCGGCGGGCGAAGCGCCAGGTCCAGCGAGAGGTCCGCGCATTTCAGGAAGCCTTGACGGGGGCTCGCATGGCCCTCGACCAACAGTATCAACTGGCGCTGCGGGACCTCGAGCAACAATCTCGGACCGCCCTGGAACAAAAGGAGACGGAACTGCGAAAGGCCCGGGAGTCTCTCGAAGCCGCCAAGGTCCGGATCGTGAAACAACGCAGCACGACCCTGCAAGAGATCGACGAGCGCCAGCGGGAAGCTCTGGACCGTCTCAAGCAGCACAGAGACGAGGCGCTGCGCGAGGCCGAACGCGAGCACCGGGAGCATCAGTCGGCACTGGAACGCCGGCGCCAGGAAGACCTGGCGCGAATCCAAGCAAGGCATGATGAGGAAACGGCCGTATGTGAAAACGAGCATCGGACTTCCCGCCAACGGTTGGAGGAACGGTGGGACAGGGGACTTGCCTGTATCCGGGCCATGCTCCAGGATATGGCCCATCTTGACGAGGGGGCTGCGGCGGGCTGGGACCATCTCTCCGTCGAGTCGTGGAAGCCCCCTGCGACATCCCCGACGGCCGTCCGGTTCGGGGCATTTGGACTGGATTTACGGTTGCTGGCGGACACAGTGTTGGCTCGGGCCGGATCCGGTCTGGAGCCGACCGGACCCATGGTGGTTCCCGCCCTGCTGGAATTCCCCAGGCGGTGTTCGATGTTGCTTCAAGCCCCGCGCGAAGGGCGGCAACGGGCGATCGAGACCCTGCGCGCTGTCATGCTGCGGCTCTTCACCTCTCTCCCGCCGGGCCGAGTCCGCTTCACGATCCTCGACCCTGTGGGCCTGGGCGAGAGTTTTGCAGGATTCATGCACGCGGGTGACTACCAGGAGGCCCTGGTCGGAGGCCGCATCTGGACCGAGGTCACCCAGATCCAGCAGCAACTGGAAGACCTCACTGAACACATGGAGAACGTGATCCAGAAGTACCTCCGCAACGAATTCGATACGATCGAGCAGTACAACCAGCAGGCGGGCGAACTGGCGGAGCCATACCACTTCCTTGTCATCGCCGATTTCCCCACCCATTTCAGCGAAGAGGCGGCCCGGCGTCTGAGCAGCATCATCCACAGCGGTCCCCGGTGCGGGGTCCACACGCTCATCGCCTATGATACTCGTCACGAGCTGCCGACGGGCATTGATATCGAGGATGTGAGCGCCAACAGCATTCATCTCGTCTATGAAAACGGCCAGTACGTCTGGCAAGACCAGATCCTGCGGCAGTTCCCCCTCAGCCTGGACCGACCTCCTGATGAGACGACACTGACGAGAATCATGCAGATCGTCGGCAAGGCCGGCGCGAAGGCGGCGCGCGTGGAGGTCCCCTTCGAGGCGGTCGCTCCCGCCGCGCACCAGTACTGGTCGCTCGACAGCCGAGAGGAGCTCTGTGTCCCGCTGGGCCGCACGGGCGCGACGCGGCTGCAATATCTCCGCCTGGGCCGGGGGGTGGCCCAGCACCTGTTGATCGCAGGGAAGACCGGCTCCGGCAAGTCCACTCTGCTCCACGTGATGGTCACCAACCTTGCCCTGTGGTACGCACCGGACCAGGTGGAACTCTATCTGATCGATTTTAAGCAGGGAGTGGAGTTCAAGACCTACGTCACGCACCATCTCCCTCACGCCCGGGCGATCGCCATTGAGAGCGACCGCGAATTCGGCCTGAGCATTCTGCAGCGCTTGGATGCCGAAATGACCTTTCGTGGCGAGGTGTTCCGCAAGGCCGGCGTACAGGATATCAGCGCCTATCGTCAATCCGCGGGAGAGACCATGCCGCGCACGGTGCTCGTCGTCGACGAGTTCCAGGCGTTCTTCTCCGAGGACGATAAGCTCGCCCAGGATGCCGCCGTCCTCCTCGAACAGCTCGTTCGCCAGGGACGGGCTTTTGGCATCCACGTGGTCCTCGGATCGCAGACCCTGGGCGGCGTGTTCGGTCTGGCGCGCAGCACGATTGGACAGATGGCCGTGCGCGTTGCCCTGCAATGCTCGGAGGCGGATTCCCAGCTCATTCTCGATGATGAGAACGTCGCCGCCCGGCTGCTGTCACGACCGGGTGAGGCGATCTACAATGACGTCGGCGGCCGGATCGCGGGGAACAGCCCCTTCCAGACCGCATGGCTGTCGGATTCCTCCCGGGATTCTTACCTGGGTCGGGTCACCGAGCTCGCGCGCGACAAGCAGGTCGTACGGGAGCCGCCGGTCGTGTTCGAAGGCGGCGTTCCTGCGAACATCACGGAGAACCGCCAGTTAGCTGAATGTCTGGAGCGTGAGGCAGGGCTCCCAGACGCGACGAGTCGCGTTCGGGGTCCCGCACAGGCCGCCGAGGTCTCCGCCCCCCGGATTTGGCTGGGGGCGCCTGTCACCATGAAAGACCCAACGGCGGTGGTGCTGCGCCGCCAGAGCGGTGCGAACGTGCTGATCGTCGGGCAGAGGGATGAGGTGGCGATGAATCTGATGACCGCCGCCATCGTTGGCCTGGCCGCACAGCTTCCCCGCCCGTCGATCCAGTTCGTGATCCTGGATGGAAGCCCGCCCGATTCCCCCCTCGTCGGCGTCTTTGCGCGTGTGACATCCGCGCTTCCACACCCCTGCCGACTGGTTCCGAGGCGTGACGTCGAAGAGGTGATAGCAGAATTGGCCCAAGAGGCTGAAAGACGCGAGCAAGCCAATCAGCATGATGCGCCGACCGTCATCCTGGCCATCTATGGGTTACAGCAATACCGAGTACTGCGCCGCCGCGAGGATGCTTTCGGGTTGTCTCTCGATGACAAGGCGGAGCCTCGCCCGGATGTTCAGTTCTCAGAGTTGTTGCGGGAAGGCCCCAGCGTCGGCATTCACGTCCTCGCGTGGGCTGATACGTTCAGCACGTTGGAGCGGACCGTGGACCGTCAGACCTTGCGCGAATTCGACCACCGCGTACTGTTTCAGATGAGTGCGACCGACTCCAGCAACCTGGTGGACTCTCCCATCGCGAATCAACTGGGGTTCCACCGGGCCCTTCTCTACAGCGAAGAACAAGGCGGGCTGGAAAAGTTCCGCCCCTATGATGTCCTCAGGGACGACTGGCTGGCTCACCTCCGCAGGAAATTGACCCGAGAGTCACCTGCGGCCGGCCATGACGTGTAGGCAGGGAGGAAACCGTACCGCGACTCTCCCACTAAGTGTCAGTATGCGCGGACACGCGGGTATACGTGGGCCCAGCCAAGGACACAACGCAGGTTCCGCCGCGTCGAACTCCAGCACCTGCGTCGGATCGCGATCGATGAAATCGCCCTCGGTCGGGGGCATCGATACCTGACGGTGGTCTTGGACTTGGCCTCCGGGGCGGTGGTGTTTGTGGGAGACGGCAAGGGTGCCGAAGCCCTCAAACCATTCTGGAAACGTCTGAAACGCTGCCGTGCGAAGATCGAGGCCGTGGCCATGCACCTGTCGCCGGCCTATATCAACGCGGTCCAGACGAATTCACGCAAGGCCGTCATCGTCTTCGACCCCTTCCACGTTCTCACGTTGTTCAACGACAAGCTGTCCGACTGGCGTCGGCAGGTGTACCGGGAGGCTAAGGAGCAGTCACACAAGGATGTCCTCAAAGGAACCCGATGGCTGCTGTTGAAGAACCCCGAGAACCTGGACCAGACCCGCGATGAATCCAAACGTCTGCACGAGGCGTTGACGCTCGATCAACCCTTGGCCACGGCCTACTACATGCGGGAGGACTTACGCCGGGTCTGGGAACGATGCGACCGGGCGGCCGCCCAACGCGTGCTCGACGAGTGGATGCGCCGGGCCGAAATCTCTGGCATCCACACGCTGATCCGATTCGCTCACACCCTGGCCGCCCATCGCAGCGGAATCCTCAACTACTATCGCTATCGCATCTCGACCGGACCGCTGGAAGGCACCCACACCAAGATCCGGGTCCTGCAACACAAAGCCTACGGCTTTCGAGACACAGAATTCTTCAAACTCAAGATCTACGCATTGCACGAGCCCCGCTATCAACTGGTAGGATGAGCCAGATTTCCTTTCTGTGAAACTCTGAGCGGTTCACAGTCCGCGAGTCTGATGGACGACTCCTGTATCTGTCAAACTCTGGGAGTCCCCCGGCTTAGCCGGGGGGTCACCTCTGTTACTTACGCGGGCCCGATCGCCGAGCACCATGTCGTGAGGACGCCCAGATGGCATTGCATGATACTCGGTGTAACGAATCTATGGAGGAATCGCGACGAGCAATATATGATACGTCTTGCGTCTGACCGTATGTGACGGCGTCCAAGGCACTGTTTGGGGACTCTGTATGTGGGAACGCGTATGCCATTTCTTTCGGCGGCACACGGAGCCTGAAGATCCCTCGATCGAGTTTGAAGAGGGTCTGTTGCTCATCGTCGATGCAGAGCAGCTTACGAACAATCTGCGCAGCAAGTTGCGGCGGTCCATCGGGGCAGAAGACACCATCGTCTACCTGGCGGAGGTCAGAGGGGCAGTTAGAGGATTCTCTCCCGTCGGCGAGCCGTGGCCGGAAATCCAGGGGCGGGGTTCCGGGGGGCATACCTCCGAGCCTCTGCCGGACATCCCGACGAACAGCAAAATGGTGGATTGGTTCAGGGCAAATCGGGAAATCCTGTTGCTCGACAACAAGGGTGGGGTGATGGAGTATCTCCAAGACGAACTGGGCCCGTTTGTGACTTGTGGTATGGACCTGGTTTTGCCGCTGCTCTCCATGGAACGCCTGATCGGCTTGGTCTTCGTGCGTCTCGGACAGACGGTCCTGAGCAAGTCGCAACTCCTGAGCCTGCAACTCTCGAGTAAGCAAGCGGGTTTGGCCTTTGAGAATGCCCTCCTATTCAAGGAGCGGCTGCGTCAGAACGAGCGGATGTATCGCGCAGAGCAGTTGGCTACGATGGGGCAGTTCGCCGCTGGCATTGCCCATGAGTTGCGCAACCCGCTCACGGCGATCCGGAGCACGATCCAGTTCCTGGCCAGCGAGTTCGCCGACGGATCGGAGCAGCAGAAGCTCTCGCAGATCACGCTCGAAGAGGTGGATCGAGTCAATGGCATTGTGGGCAGCCTCCTGTCCCTGGCGCAGCCGACGGAAAGCCAACCCGTGGCGCTCGATCCCGCCAACGAGGTCGGGAAATGCCTGGCGTTCATTGAGGCGAGGGCCCGTAGCCAAAACGTGGAGCTCCAGGTCGCCTGCGACGAGCCGTTGCCGAAATCGGTCATCGACCCGATGGAGCTGCGACAAGTGCTTCTCAACATCATCGTGAACGGCCTTCAGGCGATGCCCACAGGAGGGGCGTTGCGCATTCGGGTACATCGTCTGCCGTCTCCTGCCTGGGGTCCGGGGTCTGGAGGTGTGTCCAGGGTTTTCGGGCGTGGGGTCTTGATCGAGGTCGCGGACCAGGGACCGGGGATACCCCGTGAGTTGCGGGACCGGGTCTTTGAGCCTTTCTTTACCACCAAGGCCGGCGGGACCGGTCTGGGGCTGGCCATCTGCCGGAGCATTGTGAAACGGTACGACGGCGAGATATGGGTCGAAGAGGCCGAGGGGGGCGGGACCAGTGTGAGGGTCATCCTCCGCGCCGAGTGAACTCTCGCCGAAGGCATATGATCTGTGAGCGTAATTTCTGTTTCGAGGACTCCCGATGAGAAAGCCAAAGGTGCTTATCGTCGATGATGAAGCGGGCATCCGATCCATCCTCTCGGCGCTGCTGACCAAGCATGGCTATGAGGTCCAGGTCTGCCCATCCGGGGAATCGTGCCTGGACATCTATCCGAAGTTCCTGCCGGAGGCGGTTCTGCTCGACTTGAGAATGCCCGGCATGGACGGGTTGAAGGTGATGGAGGAATTGACCCGGCAATTGGGGGCGGACTGCAAGACCATCATCATGACGGCCCACGGGGAAGTCCGGTCCGCCGTCGAGGCGATGAAACGCGGCGCATTCGATTACCTGGAAAAGCCGTTCGACAACGACGAATTGGTGGCCCTCATTGCGCGGGCCGTGGAAATGGTGACCTTGTCGCGGCGTGTCAGGCAGTTGGAGAACCAGCTCGAGGAAGTCTACGGGTTCGACAACATCATCGGTACCTCGGACCGGATGAAATCCACGTTCGCGCTGATGCGGCGGTTCGCCGCAACGGACGGCACGGTTCTCGTGTGCGGGGAAAGCGGAACCGGGAAAGAACTGATCGTGCGTGCGATTCACCAGGTGAGCCGGCGCAGGTCCGGCCCCTTCATCGTGGTCAACTGCGGCGCTATCCCGTCCAGCTTGATCGAAAGTGAGTTCTTCGGCCACGAAGCGGGCGCGTTTACCGGTGCGACGGGATTGCGACGCGGAAAATTCGAAGAAGCGGATGGTGGCACACTCTTTCTCGATGAAGTCGGCGAACTCACCCTGGAGGCACAGGTAAAGCTGTTACGGGTGATTGAGGAAGGGAGTTTCTGCCGGGTGGGTGGCAATGATTCCGTCGAGGTGGATGTACGCGTGATGGCGGCGACCAACCGGCATCTTGCCGCCAGGGTCAAAAACGGTCAATTCCGGGAAGACCTGTTGTGGCGTCTTCATGTTCTGAGCTTGACGGTCTGCCCCTTGCGCGAGCGTGCGGAGGACATCCCGCTACTCGTGGACCATTTCGTC
>Ga0154636_1089_pt2 | contig 11125 bp, 12 predicted proteins | sample Rifle2008BG13ft_FD_116065 | JGI IMG/M metagenome (GOLD analysis project Ga0154636, IMG submission 116065) | Planctomycetes bacterium RBG_13_60_9 | reverse complement strand
TCGGTTCTGCCCACCAGGACATCCAGTCGCTGCATCTCGGCTTGACGATCGATGAATCTCATGTGGAGATTATTATTCAGCGAAGAATAATGTTCAAGAGAATAATTTATCAGATGAGGCACATTTGGGAGGAGTCGCCTCATCGACGAGTGAGAACCCTCCCGGCATGACCACCGGGGACGCCGTCCCCGGACCCCTGGCATTTTTCGCTTTTAGCCAATGGCATGGTGTCTGAGGCTCCCGCTCGTATTGCCCTTTGCAACTTACTGCTTTTCTCTTGTCCCAGCCACCGCACTGGCTATGATGGCCTACGAGCGACAGTTTTGACAAGTGCTGGAGGCTGAAGGCCGCGCCGCAAACAGGTTGTGCGGCTTGAATCCGGCAGTCGAAAAACTGCGGCGGCGGAATGATCTGACAATGAAGGCGAAACCATGACAGCGAACCCAGATGAGATGTCTTTACCTGATCTGGTGGAACAACCAGAACTGCTCCGCGCTCTGGAACCCGAAGAGCTTGCGGGCGCTCTCCTTCGATATCTCGTCATTCTGTCATCAAATAAGAGAAACACCCTGAACCGCGACAACTTCTGTAGGAGGTTCCAGGGGAAATCCGAGGAGACGGTCATGGCAATCATGGAAGCCTGGGTGTGGCTTGAACGAGAGATTTGCATTGCACCACTGCCATTCTCCGGCAATTCTGGTTCTGTGTTTGTCACACGCACGGGGTATCGTCTGGCGGAATCATGCAACCTGCCGGGAGACATGAGGGCGAACCTTTTGCCAAAAGGGGTTCTCCATCCTGTCATCGCCCAGGCCGTCTGGTCCGCGTTCATACGGGGAGAATACACCATGGCTGTCCTTGAGGCGTTCAAACAGGTCGAGGTTGCTGTTCGTGAAGCTGGTCACTTTGCCACGAGCGAGATCGGTGTGCCACTGATGCGAAAGGCATTCCATCCAGATAGCGGTCCGCTGACCGACAACAGCGCCGATCCCGGAGAGAGGCAAGCACTATCTGATCTCTTCGCGGGTGCGATTGGCTCTTACAAGAACCCGCACAGTCACCGCAATGTCATTCTCGCTGACCGGAATGAGGCTTTGGAGGTCATCATGCTGGCCAGCCGCTTGTTGAAGATAGTGGACGCCCGCACAGCCGGCCTGAGTAGAGACCCTCACGCAAGTGCTCCGCCCACGCCGACGTAGGCAAGCTGCTGCGTAGCATGAGGCGCATCCTTCGAGCGCTCAAGGGCGAGTGGAAGATCTACACACGTCCGCCGTCCATCATGCTATTGGCCCAAAGCGGAAAATGCCAGGGGTCTGGGGACGGAGGCCCCAAGCTTTCGTCATTGGCAGAGTGTCTCGCCTGCTTCGAATGCCAACTTGCCGTCCCAGGCCAGATGCTTCACTACGTTCAGCATGACAGAGACCGGCGGGGCGATCTCTGCGATGGCTGGCTGCTCTCCAAGCTGGTTTCGTCTTGGACTTGCTCCAGTTGGAGGGCGAGGCGGTCGAGGCGTTTTTGGGCGTCGTCGTATTTGGCGTAGGCGTTGCGGAGGTGGGTGCCGAGAGTGTCCCAATTGGCCAGAAATTCGGCGAAGGAGCTGTTGAGGCGTTTGAGGTTCTGGCGGATCTCGGCGGCCTGCTGCTCGATCTGTAGGCCGTGCAGGCCCATCGCGACCGTCATCAGGTAGGCGTAGAGCAGGTTCGGCGAGACCGGGATCACCTTCTTGTCCAGGCAGTAGTGCAGGAGGTCCTCGCAGTCGCCGTCGCACTGGATGATCGTCTCGTAATAGATGTTCTCGGCGGGGATGTACATGAGGGCGAAGTCGAGCGTGCCCTCCACCGGCCGGATGTAGGCGGAGGCGATCTTGTCCACGTGGGCCGACACATCTTTGATGAACTGCCGGCGGAGCTTGGGTCTCTCGTCGTCGCTGGTGCAGCCCACGATCCGCTCGAAGCTCGGCAGCGGGAACTTGGCGTCGATTCCGACGGCAAAGCCGGTCATCTGGACCAGGGCATCGACGCGGCAGCCGTCTTTGAACGTGTGCTGCAAGCTGTAGCAGCCTTTCGGCAGGGCCTGGGCCAGCAGGTTTTCCAGCGACCATTCGCCGATCTGCCCGCGCAGCTTGGGACTGCTGAGGATGTCCTGGAGCCGGCGGACATCGGAGCCCAATTGCAGCATCTGCTTGTTCGTGCCCTGGAGCTCGCCGATCTGTCGGTTGAGCTGCCCCAGGACCTGCTGGCTGGACTGAAGACTCTGGGCCAGCGAGCTTTGGCCGGTCTGCAATGAGCTCTGGAGGGTTTGCGAGGTCCGGTCCTGAGATGCCTTGAGGGCTTCGAGCTGCTGCTGGAGCAGACCGATCCCCGCCGCCTGGCCCGCAATATCCCTTCGAGCGGCCAGATTACACGTAATGAGCCAAGCCAACAACGCCAGCACGGCCAAGATCAGGACGATGCCGACGGCGACCAGAACCTGCAACATAAGTGATCCTTCACAAAGCGATGCACGGATTATAGGAACCTGGCCATTCCTCGTCAAAGCCAACGACGTACTCCAGTCAGAAAACAGTTGAACGAACATCGCAGGCCCGGTATTGTCCTCAGGCAGACTGAGTTCGGTTTGTCGCACGTGTTTGGCCGGGCTCTTCATGCGCCGGGTGGCACCGACAGACTTGTTTGTCGGTGTTCTTTGGGGCGCTTCTGCCCGTCGCAAGTCCACGGACAAACGAGTTTGTCCGTGCCACCCGGAGTGGTCCTTGCCAGGCTGAGCACTTGCGTTTGTCGATAGGTCAACGACTGTGGCAAAGATAGAGGCGGTTCTGTTCGACTGGGGTGGCGTCCTGATCGACAACCCGGCGCCGGGACTGATGGCGTACTGCGCCAAGGCCCTGGGCCTATCCGTCGCCCAGTACACACAGGCCCACAGCACGCACGGGGAGCCATTTCAGAAGGGCCAGATTGCCGAGGCGGTCTTCTGGCAACGGGTCTGCAATGACCTCGGCCGCCCCCTGCCGTCACAATCGTCGCTTTGGGGCGAGGCGTTCCGCGCGGTGTACTCACCGCGGTCTGGGGTCTTTACTCTGGCCGGCGCCCTACGGCAGACAGGCTGCAAGACGAGCCTGCTGTCGAACACGGAGGCCCCGGCCATGGAGTTTTTCCTCGAACTCGACTACGATGTGTTCGATGCGCTGACGTTCTCCTGTGCCGAGGGTACAGCCAAGCCCCAGAAGGAGATCTACGAAATCGCCGCCCGGAAGCTGAGTGCGGCACCGGCCCAGTGTGTGCTCATCGACGACAAGCCCGATTTCATAGAAGGCGCGAGGAATGCGGGCATGGAGGGCATCCTCTATGAGAATCTCGGGCAGGTCACACGGGAATTGGTGCGACTGGGCATTCAGACCGACTGACGGAGATCGTTAAGGGGAGCCAGGCAAGACAGCAGCCCTTTTGTGCAACCGACGCCGTAAAAGGCGCCACTATTAGGAATAAGGCACCGTCTTGTCGTTTTGTTGAGCGGTTTTCGATTCTTGGAAGGCAGCCCATGAGTGTAACCCCCAAGAGAGAGCTATCCCTGTTCGGTTCCACCTGCATCATCGTCGGCATCATCATCGGCGCCGGCATTTATCAGATGGCCCCGGCCATCGCCAAAGGCGTTTCGTTCTGTTCGGGCGGACATCCATTAGAGATACTGGTGCTGTAAGGACAATGGGCATGCCAAAACAAGAATTGCAGCGAAGATTCGGTCTATCAACTTCGACCTACGTGGTGATTGCCAGCATGGTGGGGACAGGGATTCTGGTCTCGCCCGGATATATGATGGCTTCGCTCAGGAACTACCCCATCATATTTGGGCTTTGGGCTCTTGGTGGATTGCTGGCCCTGTGCGGAGCTCTCTGTGTGGCGGAGTTGGCAGCCGCTCTGCCCCGGGCCGGCGGCGAATACGTCTATCTTCGCGAGGCATACGGCCCGATGCCTGCCTTCCTATCTGGTTGGACGTCGTTCTTTCTCGGCTTTTCCGCGCCGCTGGCCGTCGCCAGCTATATTGCTGCTCTGTATCTCTTGACGCCGTTCGGATTGGCTCAGAAGAAGGACACGGGATGCCTCATCCAGACCATTGCCGCGATCATTATCGTTGTGACCACGCTGCCTAACCTCTTCGGTCATCGTCATTCTGTTTGGACGCAGAATCTCACGACGATTCTCAAGCTCGGTCTGTTTGTGGGCTTCGTGGTAATGGCACTTCTATTCGGTGGAGGACGGCTGTCACATGTTGCGGAAGGGGAGTCGATAGGGACGGTCAAGCTGGGGACCGCAGCGACACAGCTGTTCTATGTCATGTTCGCCTACAGCGGCTGGAACGCTGCCAGCTATCTGGCTGGCGAGGTCAAAAATCCAGCCAGGACTCTCCCACGGTCGCTGCTGCTGGGCACCGGCTTGGTAGTCGTCTTGTATCTAGGCCTCAATTTCACTTTTGCCTACGCCGTACCTCTCGCCGATGTGGGATTCGATAACGCCGAGCGGGTTCCCCAGCTCGCGGTTGAAAACCTGTTTGGACAGCGGGCTTCCAGTGTTTTTTCCGTTCTGCTGGGGCTAACGTTCCTGGCTACCGTGAGTGCTTTCATTATCACCGGCCCGCGGGTCTACTACGCTATGGCAAGGAATGGGTTGTTTCCATCCATAGCTGAGCGTATCAGCTCGAGGGGCCAGGTTCCCGTTTACGCGATGCTCTTGCAGAGTGTGTGCGCGATCATCATCTTGTTCGTTACGGATTTTCAGAACCTGTATAAGTATGCCTCAGTGGGGTTATCGCTCTTTGCCCTGCTTTTTATCGGTGCCGTGTATGTCCTTCGATGGCGCCAGCCAAATATGGAGAGACCGTTTCGCGTGCCAGGATATCCCGTTGTTCCGGCAATCTTCATGGTTGTGACTATCTTCATGGCGGTATTTGCGTTCATCCAATGGCCGAGGCCTTCGGTTTTCAGCCTCGGCAGCATCCTCTTGGGTATACCGGTCTACTACCTTTGGTCGTTGGTCCGACGACGGGATACATGACAACAGATCATGAAAATCGTAGAGTCGTCGGGAAGTGGCACGGGCGAGCGGGAACTTCGGCCTGGGCACATCGCGCTCCGTGATCGTGCTCCGCCTCAAGAAGCCCGACACAGAGCGTCCCTACAAGGTGACCGGCTACCCGGTGTCCACGTTGATCTTCTGTGCGACCTGCGAGTTCCTCATTTACAGCTCCGCCATGTTCGCGCTGCGATTCATACCGAAGAGCTTCATTCTGCTGGCCTCCATCATCATTCTGGGGCTGGTCATTCACTGGCTTGCTGATGTCCGCAGGGCCGGCAAGGCCGCTTGACCCTTGCGAACGGACACACAGAATTTTTCTGCCGACCTGCAATAACGGGGCCGGGGACACCGTCTACTCTTGTGATTTTACGCGGCGGCCCAAACGTGAGTCACCGAAGAGCACAAGTAGTGTTTGAGGGATGTGCTCTGTCCACAAAGGACTCAGGTGAATGCCGCCGCGACGGAGGTTAAACGAGGGTCCGGAGTAAACCCAGTTGACGGTACATTGAGTGCGCAGTGATAGTACCCTGCAACCAGACGCCCATGCGTCGTCATAGATGAGTGGCCCCTTGGCCACTCATCGCTTTTTTGGGGGCCCTGGCATACAGGGCGAACGCAAAGTTGTCCCACAGCACCGCCCCATAGACAATTGCGAGCGAAGCGAAGCAATCTTCCATGCTGTAAGTTGAGATTGCTTCGTCGCTGCGCTCCTCGCAATGACATACGTGTGATCTGCCAAGCAACTTGGCGTTTGCCCTGCCGTCGCGTGAGGAAAGGCTTTCATCGCGGTGCGGATGGTGCGCTCGCAGGCTGGACGCTTCGCTGCGCCGGGCATGACACGACGGGAGAGGCGCTGATGACTTATGGGCGAGCGATTGACTACTGGCAGTCGCTGGGCAGGTAGACGAAATCGGGGGAGATATTGAACTTCCGGCACAGGGCTTCCAGCAGCATCTCCAGCCGCTTCAGTTGATAATCGGTGGGCAACATGGTGACGCTGTCGCCGATCAGACAGATGCGAATGGTCTTGTCCGTGCCCTGCCAGGTCCGGCCGGGGCGGATCGACCACTGCTTTTGCCACTGCTCGGTCGTTTGGATCTCGCCGTCCTTGGCGCCGCGGCCATTGCAGATGACAAAGTGGCAGCTCATATCGACGGCCCCCGACGGCTGCTCGATGCTGCCGCGCTTGGTGCCGCTGAAGTAGATCTCGATGCTTTCCCAGCGATGGGGAGACTGGCAAGCCTCCGACTGCATGGCGTGATCGACGGAGCTGAGCCGGTTGTACGCGGACAGGGAGAAGGGACCGCCCGAGGGTGGGTTGTTGCCCAGAGCCATGAGAACGAACGCCCCCACCGTCATGGAAACCAACAACGCCGCTAAAACCTTGACTACCCTTGGCTGGTTTGACATATCAACCCGTTCAGTCCAACCTTCCCACTCGCAGGCCGCACCCCACGGTCCGGTCCTGAGTTCAGGCCGTTACTTAAAGCTTAGAATTCAGTGCCTCGAACTCAAAAACCCCAAAGCGAGCCATCACACACCACGACACCACGAAAGGGTACAGCTTTATACCATTTTTCATCGGCAACTGCCAGTGCGCAACTGCAAATTTTGTGGGCGGTCCCGGCATCATTTGTGGCTTTTTCTGGTTTGACGGTGTCTTTTGTGATGGACGTAACAGCGGCGGCTACGCACGACGGGCGATTGGCAATCTTTTGGGTCCGTAATCGGTATGTGCGGACGCTTGACCTATGGCTCGAATCCCGCTATATTCGCGGCAGTCTCATAACGCCGGCCCTCTGGATTGACCATTGATGAGCGATTATTCGCCTCGGGTGGCATCGTCAAGGCCGAAGGCCTTGGCAATGGCTCAACTGCATCCGCGGGAGACCATCACCAAGCTGCGCTTGACGATGGCATCCAGACGCTCCGGACAGGGTGCGAAAGGTCCAACCGTAGAGGGCATCCGGCGTGACAGGAATGGTTCGAGGCCTACGGAAAGGATTGTCATGACGACGAAATGGCGCGCTTTATCGGCTGAGGAGATCGGCCGGCTCTCACAGCAGGGTTGCACGTGCACCGACTGGTCCAGGGTGCAGGTGGCGGAGGGCTTCAGGACTGACCGGGTCCGGACGACGCACTTTTGTGAAGACGTCCGGCTGGGGGTGTTCGACAAGGAGGTCTCCTTCTTCGGCGGCGTGACGAAGCCGACCGGGATCAGCCACGCCACGATTCACAACTGTACGATCGGCGATAACGCCTTCATCTGTGCGGTCCGAAACTATATCGCCAACTACATCATCGAAGACGAGGCGGTGATCGACAACATCGACCTGCTGGCGGTCGGGGGCGAAAGCTCGTTCGGCAATGGGACCAAGGTCTGCGTGGTCAACGAAGCCGGGGGCCGGGAGGTCCCGATCTATGACCGCCTGTCGGCTCACACGGCTTATGTCCTGGCATTTTACCGGCATCGGCCGAAGGTGATCGGGAGGCTCAAGGCGATGATCGACGGCTACACGGCGTCGATCCGGTCCGGGATGGGCCTGGTGGGAAAAGGGGCCCGGATCATCAACTCCCGGCTGCTCAAGAACGTCCGGATAGGTCCGGCTGCCTGCATCGAGGGCGTCAACCGGCTGGAGAACGGCTCGGTCAATAGCTGCGTCGAAGACCCCGTTTACATCGGGCCCGGCGTCTACGCCGAGGATTTCATCACGTGCAGCGGCTCGACAATCACCGATGGGACGATCATCTCCCACTGCTTCATCGGTCAGGGCTGCGTCCTGGCCAAGGAGTACTCCGCCGAGAACTCCGTCTTCTTCGCCAACTGCGGCGGCTTCCACGGGGAGGCCTGCGCCATCTTCGCCGGGCCGTACACGGTCACACACCACAAGTCTACCCTCCTGATCGCCGGCCTGTTCTCGTTCCTCAACGCCGGCAGCGGCACCAACCAGAGCAACCACATGTACAAGCTCGGACCCGTCCACCAGGGCGTCGTCGAGCGCGGCTCCAAGACCGGCAGCGATTCCTACATGCTCTGGCCCGCCAAGGTCGGCGCTTTCACGGTCGTCATGGGCCGACATTATCGGAACTCTGACACCTCGGACCTGCCCTTCTCCTACCTGGTCGAGCACGAGGATGAGAGCTTCCTGGCCCCGGGCGTGAACCTGCGCAGCGTCGGGACGGTCCGCGACGCACGCAAATGGCCGCAGCGCGACCGCCGCAAGGACCCCAGAAAGCTGGACCACATCAATTTCAAGCTGCTGAGCCCCTACACGATCCAGAAGATGATCGCCGGCCGGGACCTGCTGCTGCGGTTGAAGGCCACCACCGGTCCGACCTCCGATTATTACACGTACCACAACGTCAAGATCCCCAACCACGCCCTGGACCGGGGGATCGAGCTGTATCAGATCGGCATCGACAAGTACATCGGCAACTGTCTCATCAAGAGGCTTGAGAACAAGCGGTTCCAGAATGTGGCTGAGCTGCGGGCCGCGTTGAAGCCGGACATCGATATCGGATCCGCAAAGTGGATCGATCTGGCCGGCCTGTTCGCGCCGGAACAGGCCGTGCAACAACTGTTGAGCGACATAGAGAGCGGCGCGGTCAAATCTCTCGAAGAACTGGACGCAGGGTTCGCTTCGATGCACGAGAGCTACCCCCAATACGAATGGGCCTGGGCGGCCGATCTGTTGCAGAAGCAATTGGGAAAACCGATCGGCGAGATCACTGCGGCGGATATCATCGAGGTGACGAACCGGTGGAAGCTGGCGGTCGTGGAGCTCGACAATCAGCTCTATGCCGACACGAGCAAGGAGTTCGCCGTCACGGCCCAGATCGGGTTCGGGATCGATGGCGATGACGGCACCCGATGCAGCGATTTCGCCGCCGTACGCGGCACGTTCGAGGCCGACGGGTTCGTCGCCCAGATCCAAAAGCACATCGCAACCAAGACGGAACTCGCCAATGAGCTCCTCAGTCGGATCGAGCCACTGCGAACCAATACGTAGCACAGGCATGCCCCGCCTGCACGGGGGCAGGCTCTGCCCGTGGAAAAGAAGATGATGTGCCGAGCCAAGACGGCCCTGCGACATATGGGCAAGATGCCCATGCTACGATAGGCCGTGCCCCCGCCGCGGGAGGACTTCTGCAGCGGTGACAGGGTATCGTTTTGAAAGGCTTCATTCTGCGAAGGAAGGAGAAACAATGAGAGTCATCATTCAGCCGAACTACCAACAGGTCTCCCAATGGGCGGCCAACTGCGTCGCACGCAGGATCCTGGACTTTGGGCCGGAGCCGGACAGGCCCTTCGTGCTCGGCCTGCCCACGGGGTCGTCCCCCATCGGTATGTACGATGAGCTGGCGGCCCTGAACGAGAAGGGCAAGCTGTCCTTCAAGAACGTCATCACGTTCAACATGGACGAGTACGTCGCTCTGCCGCAGGACCATCCGGAGAGCTACTACTCGTTCATGTGGAAACACCTCTTCGGCCGAATCGACATCCAGAAGAAGAACGTGAATATCCTCGACGGCAATGCCCCGGACCTTCACGCGGAATGCGCCGAATATGAAGGCCGAATCCGGCAGGCCGGCGGCATCCGGCTGTTCGTCGGCGGCATCGGCTCGGATGGACATATCGCTTTCAACGAACCCGGCTCCTCCTTGACCTCTCGCACCCGCACGGTGACGCTGACGACGGATACGAAGATCGCCAACTCCCGCTTCTTCGACAACGACCCGGGTAAGGTGCCCCAGACCGCATTGAGTGTTGGCGTCGGCACCGTGATGGACGCCGACGAGGTCCTGATCATCGTCAACGGGGCCAACAAGGCCCGGGCGCTGCGACACGCCATCGAGGAAGGCGTCAATCACATGTGGACCGTCAGCGCCCTGCAGATGCATCCGAACGGCATCATCGTCTGTGACGACGACGCCACGCTTGAGCTGAAGGTCGGCACCGCCCGGTACTTCAAGGACGTGGAAGCATCGAACCTCGACCCGGCCCAGCTCCTGAAATGACAGAAACGAGACAGGGGATGTCCCGAGAGAGACATCCCCTGTTTGTTCTGCACAGCCCAGCGGGCGGTCATTAATGCATACTATGTTTCGTTTCCGCGCCGCGTCTGTCATCCTGAACGGAGCGCAGCGGAGTGAAGGATCCGGGCTGCGAACGGGAGAAACCTCTCCTTCGGCGGCCAGATCCTTCGGCTTCGCCTCACGATGATAGAGTTCGTACTTTGCCTGAATTTGTCCGAGTTCTTATCATTTATCTCTTGTTGTTGGCGTCGGCCGGCGCCTGGGGTGTGATCACCGGCTGGCTCGCCTGCGGCGCGGCGGGCGCACCGCTGGTTGAATACGAGATCTTGGCGTTCTGCCGCAGAGCATCGACGTACGTGCGGATCGCCTCGTTTCTCTTTTGCTGCGTTAGTTGGTCGATGATCCGGTCCTTGATCTTCTCAAAGGGAACCTGGTTCGGGTCCTGGTGTTCGGTCACCTTGATGATGTGGTAGCCAAACTGCGTCTCGACCAGACCGCTGACTTCCCCGGCCTTGAGGGCAAAAGCGGCCTCCTCAAACGGGGGGACCATCTGATCGCGGCCGAACATGCCGAGATCGCCGCCTTGCGTCTTTGACGGGCAGGCCGAATTCTCCTTGGCCAGAGCCGCGAAATCCTCGCCGTCCTTGACCTTCTTCAGCAACTCCTCAGCCTTCTGTCTTGCCTGGACCTTTGCCTGATTCGGGTCTGCGTTCGGATCGGTAGGCTCCGTGGAAATGAGGATATGGCTGGCACGCACCCGCTCCGGCACACGGAAATCCTCCGGGTTCCCGTCATAGTACTTCCGGGCATCTTCCTCCGTCGTCGTGAGGCTGCCGGTGACCTTGGCTTCGAAGAGCTTGTGGTATTTCAGCTCGCGCGCATGGGCCGCCTTCAGCACCTCGAAATTGCCGCCTTTGCTTTCTATCATCCTCCTGTACGCTTCCATTGTCAGGGGCGGGTTCATGGCGCTGAGTTGTTTCGTTATCACCGCCGTCAATTCCTCATCGGTCACCTCCATC
>Ga0154636_1044_pt6 | contig 11333 bp, 7 predicted proteins | sample Rifle2008BG13ft_FD_116065 | JGI IMG/M metagenome (GOLD analysis project Ga0154636, IMG submission 116065) | Planctomycetes bacterium RBG_13_60_9 | reverse complement strand
GGGTGTCGAAACGAAGCCATGCATCGGAATGCCCCTTCGCGAAATCCCGTACCACGGGCGCCAAGAAACAGAAAGGGATTGATCCCTGTGGACCACTCAAGAGCGACAAAGGGCACAAGGACAATTGCAGATACGGCAAACCAGGTTACGGCCTGTCTCAGGTCATTCCAAGAGCGGACAGTCTGTCGCACGATCCAGTAGGTGCCCAAGATGTCCACGAGAATGCCAGACTTGTAGATCATGGACTGAACATCCAGCCGGCGGAGAAGGAAGACCGCCGTGCCCACAAGAGCCCACGCAAGAACAAGCCAGTCAAAACGATTCCACTTAATGGGTTGCATCTCACCCCGCATCATAATCCGTGCGATGCCCCCGAAGATCAGGATGCGATTCACATAGAAGTGCAGCCCGAAGATGTTGACATACTGATCTGCCGGAACGAAACAAGCCATCAGGATGAGTGGCACCAGCACGTACTTGCGGGGCAGTACAAAAATGGAAACCACTAAGACGGCAGTAAGGAACGCGGTCGCGCCTGTTATTGCCGATTCGGCTATCATTCAGCACATCCTATTTCATCTGGTCGGGACGACGCCAGTCATACATGGCTGCCGCTGCCCCCGTAGTAGTCACGGTCCAGAGAAGCTTTGAGGGCGGTCTGTACGGGGTTGCTGAGCCTTGCTCATGGACCTCGATTTGGCAATCGCTGATGATTTAGTTACCCCCTGAGCCATTTGCGAACATCCCAAGTATTCGCCTCTGGACAGCAGGAACCGTCACTCGCAAAGTCTCGGTGGCAGCCTGTCTCTCATCGAGAATCCTCGACACCGCATCAAGAACAGCCTGTTCGCTGCTGCTGCGGAGGTCCACGACCCACGTGCGCCCTCCAACAGCATCAAAGACTCCACGAAACTTCCTGCTGTATGCAAGGCCGACTGCCGGAATACCCTGGGATAACGCGGCGATGCATGCATGCATCCGAGAACCGATAAAGAAGTCGCACAAACCTATGACGTGCTTGATCTGACTGTGATTGTATTGGCCTGCTGCAAGAAACACTCTGCCGTTATATCGGACGCTGAGATCATCAAACACTCGCCTGCATGCAGCCGGATCGCTCTCGACCTCCATGTCCTTCCCCGGAAGGACGTGAGGCACCAAGAGGAGCGAGACATCATCACGCCGGAGGAGCATCTCGGCAACAGCGTGCACCAGCTTGCAGTAGTCGGCCTTCAACCTGAACATGTTAGTACGTGTGTAGCCGCCATTGTACAAAAGGCCGCTGATATTGAATCCCACAACGAGGGAACCACGCGCCCGCAGGTCATCATCCGGCTGGATTTGAAGATCCGCGGGTTCGTTCGAATCAAGGACGAATGCCACATCCGGTAGGAAACGCACCCTGGCCATGGCCTCGGCGTCGAGGATACTCTTCAGGTACTCAATACTCTCTTCGTCCCGGGAGTAGATCGCCTCCGCGCGGTTCAACACATACTTCGCAAGGAACCTGCTGATTCCTCGATTAAATGGGCCGTAGGTCTGCGGGAGCATCACAAGTCTCCTCCCGTACAGGAGAACCAGCCATTTCCGGAGAAAGCCGAGGATGAACCGGCGCATCCCGTAGATGTCGCTGAAGCTATCGCCACCCGTGATATCCGCCACCCAGTCGGCCTCATGAAGCGCTCGACAATACGGATTTCGATGGCACACCATCCTTCGAGCCGACCGCCACGGGAGCACGCGAGCGGCCACTCCGGACAAAACGAACCGGAGAAAATGGTATGGCAGGAGAAGATCCTTTGAGAAACGCACGGGGACGACCGGTAGCGTTACCTCCCGCGCTCCAATCCGCAGGTATATGTTTGCAGGAACACGCCCACTTCCAAACAGAACAATCTCCGCACTGGGCCACCGGTGCAGGAGAATCTTGATGCTCGATTCAGCAAGGGCATTGACACCGAGGTTGCCTGTATCGAAGGAAGCCCCCAGGACACAAATCTTCACTTGGTCTTTCCGTCTACCCTCGGCCATACAAATATTGGTACCCTGGTGCCCGACAACCGAACCCCACTCAGGCATTGTGCCGCACGACTATGTTCCGGGCTCTTGACATCCATCGGCGCAACCTGGCACGCCAGCCCACGTAGTACTTGACATCCCAGGGCTCATTGTTCAGATTCCTTAGCACGTTGCGTCTGAGATTCCACCTGTCGCGCATGTTGCCCACGCTGTTGTTGCGAAGTGCACAGGTGATCTCGCGATATTTCAGCACACTCTCATCATCTTTGACTAGGCAGTGGGTAGACCGAGGATCATCCATATGCTCCTGCAGAACGAGCGGGTAGTAGAACCCGTTGATGTAACCGGCCAGAGCGACCTTGATCCAATACTGCGTAGTGGCGTTCCCCTGAAGGGGTCCGAGCTGGCGATATGTGTCTCGCTTAATGAGCAGGCCTGTGCCACATGTCCACGGGTGCCGCAGAATCTGGTGGCTTCCAAAACTTTGGATCTTTCCGGCTCTTCTCGCCGCCTGTTCATCGAAGTCATCAAGCGGGAAATGCCAGCAGGCAACGACGCCGAGCCGATCAATATCGCCGTGCGCCGAAGCTAGCACACGGGTCCAGCCGGGCGTCAAGATGCAGTCATTGTCCAGCTTGCCGACAAGATCGGCCCTGGACTTGCCCCAGATTTCATTCACGGCCTTGACTTGACCGACATTCTTGTTAGAGAGGATGATGTCGCTTATCCGTGGGTCGTGCACTTCATTCTTGAGGTACTCCGAAGTCCCGTCTGTGGAAGCATTGTCCCAGATCGTCAGTGAAAACTCCTCACTCGGATCCGCCAAGACCGATGCCAATGCCAGCTTTGTGTAGTGCAGGCGATTATAGGTTATGAAGGCTAGATCGATCGTCATATCCCTCAGATCCATGCCTCAATATAACAACTACCGTAGTCAGAGGTCCAAGAACATGCACCAACAAGAAGAAACGACAACACTCCAGGGATGACAGAGGTCATCCCGCAGAGCTGCAAACACCGTTGAGAACGGCGGCAAAACGCTTGGCCATCGCCTCATGACTGTACTCCCAGACTCGCTCCTTCAGACCCCGGTAGGGGACTGATCCCGTTCTCGCATATTCGCCATAGTATGCAGTCATGACCTTCTTCAGCTCACAGAGATCAGACACGTGGGTGCCAGCCTGAGTGTAATTCAGAAGTTCGCGCACAACGCCCCCTGGCCCGCCCATGGCCAGTATCGGTCTTCTTGCAGCCAGGTACTCGAACAGTTTCCCGGTATATACGCCCTGCTCCTTGGGATGATCCCAGTTCAGAAGCAGCAACAACTGGGACTCACGTTCCTTTTGCAGGATCACCTCACGTGGGAGAGTCCCACGCTGGGAAACAATGCCTCCGAGACGATGGTGATTGATCTCCTCCTCCAACCACTGCTGCTTCGGACCAAACAGCCGAACGCTGATCGTACGCGGATCCACCACCTGCTCGTCGATCAGCGTGCGCAATGCCTTTAACAGAGGGCGAGGATCCCTCTTGCCTGCATAGAGGCGCCCCGCGTAAGTGATTGTGAACTCTCCCGTGAGAGGGGAGCTGACCGCCTCGTCCGGATCGAAACCATTAGGAATCGAAAACACAGGCTTTCCCCGGTGGAGATCCTTCAACTCCTCAGCCGACGGCTCGGAAACAGTAATGAGGGCATCAGCCGGCCGAATCGTCCTCACCTCAAAGCGTCTCTCCAGGGACTTGGCGAAAGCCCCCGCCCTATAATAGTGGTTCTGCGTCCAGAGATCCCTGAAATCAGCGATCCACGGGACGCCGGACTTCCTTTTCAACTCCCCGGCGACTACGTGCGCGAAGGTGGAAGTGCTAATGATCGCATGAACTTGGGTATGGCTCATCGCATCCCTGCCAGCCGCACAGTAGGACCGCCCCCATCCGGTGGACGCACCTGGGACCAGTCCCGTATGCCACAGGAAACGGCGCAGGGCCGTAGCCAGCCCACCCCTATTGCCGGTACCGCAGATGCCACCACACGCATTCTCGCCTTGTCTGGCCATCTGGTTCGCGAACCTGGCTTTGAGAAACCGGAGCAGATCGTTCGGCTGCGGCACTTCGATGACAGATATGCGACTGGCAGACTTGCCTGGAGATGACTCCGTCAAGATGACGGGCGTCCACCCGAACTCGGGTAGGTACTTGCTCAGTCCCCAATAGCGAACTGTGGCAAACTCCGTTCTCGATAGGAACTGAGGTGCGACGATCAAGACAACACGAGCTATCCCAAGACCTCCTTCCGCGACCCTCAGACACGAATGGACGAGGTTCAACAATCGAACTGCCTTTCTGCATCACGAAAGCACCGCATTGTAGACTTGGGACAGCTTGCGAACGACCGACTGTCCACCGAATCGTGCCACGCAGTCTTCTCGGATGCGCCAAGGATCAAACCGGTGCCGATCGTCATGCATTCGTTGCATGGCCTGCGCCAGTTGATCCACCGACCCTGGGGCGACCAGGTACCCGTTCGCTGAATTCACGATATCCTCAGGTCCGCCGCAAGCAGTGGAAACAACGGGCTTTCCACAGGCAAGAGCTTCGATCAAAACTACCCCAAAGGTCTCGCACAGACTCGACACGACTACCACATCACAAGTTTGCATTTCGTGGAGAACCTGGCGATTGGGCAGACGCCCCTTGAAGATGACCTGGTCGCCTACTCCTTCGCGAGAGGCCAAGGCCTGCAAATCAGGTAGTGAGACGCCGTCACCTATGATGCACAGTCGCGTGTCAGAGCCTCTGAAGGCCTTCGAGAATGCCTGGATCAAGATGCCCTGGCCCTTTTTGGGTGTCGTGAGCCCCACATTGAGGAACGTGCAGCGAGTCTCGGACCGGTTTCCGGCGATGGTGGCTATGTCGGAATGCTCGAATCTGGAACTCAATGGGTTTGGAATAACACAGAACTCTTTTTCAGGACATACATTAGCGTTCAGAAACCTCGCTAAGTCAGTGCTTACCGCTATACTCATGTTGGCGTCTGCGAAGATACCCCTTACCTTCTGAAGACACTTCTGCGAGAAGGTGCCCCGCTGGTATGCCGTCCCATGTTCTGTCACGACATATGGGATATGAAAGGTTCTAGACAATCGTCTGGCATAGCAGCCCGCGGGGAATGCGGCATGAGCGTGAAGCACGTCAGGAATCCCGTTCAGCCGGATATACCTGCGAAACCAGCTGGCGACCACGTGCGGCATTACGATACGTTCGTACCCTCGGACCCCTGATACGTGTTCCACGCGCCACGTCGCAACCTCGTGATCGACGACCACTCTGGCACGGCCAGGCCAAAGCCAGCAATCCCTCAAGCTGCGAATAGGCACTCCCTTGAACACCAGTACGCCGATGTGGTAGCCGCTTGCAGCCAAGAGCAAGGCCTGCTCGCGGAAGAAACAGCCTGTGACATCCTCTGGATCCATCGGGTACCAAGACGGCAAAACAAGAACATGCGTTCTGGAAGAACGAGACACAACGGTTTCCTACTGGCATGAGGGAAGGACCTGCACAGGGCTCGCTCTTCCTGCCGAAGGTTTTCGGGAAACAGATATGTAGAACACAACAGAGGCCAGGAAGGTCAACGCGTACGCCAGCGTTGACGCAAGTGCAGCACCGACCACTCCCATTGTCGGAATCAAGGCCAAGTCTAAGACTACGGTCACCACAAGAGACATTCCGGCAGTGATAGAGTTGTAGTGAGGATATCCCCGTCCGGCGATGTCATTCGTAAGGATTTTCGCCGCACCTAAGAGCATCACGCCAGGTAGCAGCACCAGCAACGGTGTATAAGCGTTGAGAAATGCACTAGAGAAAACGATTCGGATAGCCAGTCTGCCAAACAGGGCCAGACCTACGGCCCCCACGAATGAGACGGCAAACGTAAACCAGAACACCCACGGCGTGACGCGGTTCATGGTTTCATGGGTGGAGTTTGCGGCCTTGGGAAAGAGGACATAGCTTGCAGCATTAGGGAGTTGCCAGAGGAGTTCAGCCAGTGTGACAGAAACCCCGTACATCCCGACACCGGCAGGCCCCAGGAAGAAATTGACAACAAACGCATCGAAGCGGTAGTTGAAGAATTGGAGCAGGTTTCCTATGTAGCTCTTCATGCCGTAACTCAGAGTTGGCTGGACGACTTGGGGATTCCATCGCGGCCAAAAGCGTGCACCTTTACGCCTCAAACACCATCCGCTCGCGATGAGTCCAACGGCCTGAATCGCAACTGCGGCCATAAGCGCGCCTGCAACGTTCAGTCCCAAGCACGCCACAAACAGAGCTGTCATCAGCACCCTAAGTACAGACTGGACGATGTCAAGGATGTTCAGCGTCAGGATGTGCCGAAGACCGTGGAGCACTCCGCGCAGCGAACCGCTTAAGAGACTGAGCGGCAAGGCGACCATACCCAACAGCAGATAGCTGGTGGATACTCCGGGCACGAGAACGGAGAGGACACCACTTCCCCACAGCAGCAGAACGATCACGACGGCAACAGCAGTCCCCAAGAGCGAGAACATCATCGAGTTGGCCGTCAACTCGTCAACCCGCAGCCGACCTGATCCGGCATAGTACGCATTCGCAATATTCATCCCCACACTCAGGAACAACTGCAGGATGCCGGGGACCAACAGAAGCATAGAGAGTTGGCCCTTGCCGTACGGTCCAAGCCACCGAGCAGTAATGGCTGCGGTTCCCATCGAGACGACCAACGTGACCCAATGGGCCAGCATTGTGGACCCCACTTGTCGCGCAAACACGCTGTTCATCACTCGGGTTGCGTTTGCGCGGCTCAGGGCCCAGCCATTACTATGTACCTCAGTCGGCATCTCTGTGCTCATAGATGTAGAAATCAGAATAAGAACCTAGTGGGGCCGGATACTGCGACAGAGGGTACCGGTTCTCAATCTTCTCGATGAGTTGCCACTGTGGGAAATGCGCAGTCACGTAGTCTGTGAACTTCCTCTCCCTTTCATAGGGCAAGCTGGTGATCTCATCATGATTGGATGAGTAGATGATGATGAACCGCCGTGCTGCCTGAAAGAGCAATTCCATGTACCTCGTAAAGACATGGTCCTCGACGAGATGATACAACACGTCTAGCGACAGCGCTAGATCAGCCCGGAAGACACCTGCTCCGTCAACGAAACACTCTGAATCGTAGAAGAAGAAGCTCTTACTGGCGTCGTTCTTGAATTTGTCGCGACACATGTGGATTGCTTCGCGTGCGACATCCAAACCAACATATCGGGGGTATACAGCGTAAAGCAACTGATTCCCGTCGCCGCACCCAAACTCGACGACTGACGTGATCTCATGTTCTTGCACGAAGTGATTGATCACTTCGGCCTTGAACTCTGCAAGAGGACCGTATGAGCCATTCCCCGACGTGCCGCCTTTCTCGTAACGAGACTCCCAGTAGTCCGCTGAAGTCGTGAATCGGTTCCATTTACGATAGGCAGCAAGACGCTTACGTAGCCAACGTACACCCGGCATCGTGCTTAAACGGTCTTTCATATTGCCCCAACCTTGCCCGATCATGTTTGCGCTACACGGCCCAGTCGCCGCCGCCGCCTTCTGTCGTCGCGGATACTCTTGGACAGACTCCGTCCTCGTGGGTGGCAGCCTATGGACCAGACCGCTATCCCAATTTCTGGCGGTGACAAGGCCACTTCATGCCGAGCCCCCATGTGACTGCGATCGCATTTGCAGCCCCTTGCGACGACCTGATGGCCTGCGGGGCCCCCAAATCATCGTCACATCAAGGGCCGGCAATTAGGACTCGTCGGCGTTCGTCTGGCCAAACAAGGCGTCTTCCTAACCCTCAGCAGACGCTACGTAATAAACACGCTTCTGACCAACCCTCTCTCGTTCTGCCAGACTGTCCCAGGACATCGGCCGGAAGCACCCACGGACAATCATTGGTCCAAACAGGACCGGAACGCCAGTCATCAGGTCTTATGGGCGCCCCGACGGCGAGCGACCCTGGCCAGACCGACTGAGGCACCGTCGTCTGGACGCCGGGGACAAAGCACGAGTTCCTTAATGTCCTGAGATCAGAAACCACGGAAGAGGTACGACCTCCTCGCAAACACCGGTCATACATCGCCTACGGCTCGTCTACCCAGATAATTTCACCTTAACGAATTGAACGTTCCGATAAATTCATCACCATGCATCGGTAAAGTGCCTGCTCATTCATTCACCTATGCCCTGTTGCTCCCATAGGCCTTTCTGGATACCATTCCAAGCGTACATCGTCAAGCACAAAGTTTCGCACGTGGGGCCAGTGTATTCTATAATTAAGGTAACCGGAGCAACCGTCAGGGCTGCCCCGGCTGGAATAGGCCATTGGGGATCTTAGCTGCTTAGAGGAGTTCTGGGGTATGATGAAGCACGGTCCAGTCTGCCCGTCTCATAGGCGATACGCAAATGGTATGGCGTGTCAGTGTGGGGGATTTGTTCGTTTCCTGCCGGGTCTGATTGCCTGCCTGCTCATCCTCCAGCAGGTTCACGCGGCAACCTACTACCTTGATCCCGTTACGGGATCCGATTCTAACCTTGGAACCACGCAACAGGCCCCATGGCAAAGCATGTCCAAGGTATCCGCCGGGACCCAGCCGGGCGACCACGTCTACATCCAAGCTTGGAACGAGACCCTAGCCGACAGCCAGTGGCCCGCGGGGCGGTCGTACTTCTCAAGATCCGTGCACAAGAACTCCATTACGTGGACGTTCGATCAGGTCAAGTCCGTTGGACAGTTCGTCAACAGGGATTTTTGGGTCGTCGGGCCGGCATCGGTCGTGGAAATCAACCCCAGAGCAGAGGTCTACCTCCAAACACATGATGGCGTCACGCGAACATTGACCATACACGGTTCAATGATCAATCCCAAGAACCTGATTCCAGCTCCGGATTCTGCTCCTCAATCGCTGGATAGCCGAATCTACGGATGGGACGAGAGTCTCTTAGTAAGAGCCCCTGTGACGCTGCAGGCGGATCAATCCATGATGTCGGTGCGTTCATGGAAGCTGGAGGACCCAGGTTGTCCGGCATGGAACAACACCGTGAAAGGCCCCCGGCCGGTGACCAAGTATTGCGGGATTCTTACGTGCCTCGGTGCGGTTCCGACCAAGCCGCTCTTCAGACCGGCCTACTGTGGTGATGTGAAGGCTTACCACTACCTGGAGAATATGGACTTATCCATCCTGCCGAACCTTGCGCCCGTCCCCGGGACTCCAACGTTCCAAGGCTTGTACGATAACACGAAGCGTTGTTGGGCTCCCGACTTCCCCTGCGGATGGATAGGTGACTACATCCATCCATCCGAACATATGGAGAACTATGGACGTGACCTCACTGCGAAAATGAATGATGTAGCCGTAGCACTGTTGCTGGACACGGAGCTGATGATCAGTGGCCATGGCTATCCGACGGGTTGGAAGCAGCAGTTGGCCATCCCATTGATCCAGTTCGGAATTGATTCCTACGGTATTATCCGCAACGGTGGCGGCTGGGGTTGGGTCGGGGGCGGCATCGGACAAGGACGCAAGTGGCCGACCGTATTCGCGGGGTTGGCTCTCGATGATGCGGCAATGAAGAACATTGGGACGGACTACGGCGAGAATCTGCGGCATCGCCATTTCATGGATGACGCGCAGGTCTTCTACCTTTCTCAAACAGATGTCGATCGCTTTCCAAAGATCGTAACGCGGACCAATTGTCGGGTTGATGCATCTGATCCCCGGTATGTCTACGATGACGATGGCAAGGACTGGTCCATAGCCGATGACGGAACCGAAACCCCATACAGAGAGGGTCAGAAAGTCAGGGATTATTGGCTCATATGGGATGTGGGTGGGGCGAATCAACTGGTCCGAGTGGCAGCATGTCAGGGCACGAATTCTGAAATACTCTACACTCGGGATCCTCTTGTGCCCGGTCGGGGCAAGACCGCTCGCGTGCGCCTGTTCCCGCCGGAACGCCTGGGTATGCCGGAATGGGGCGAGCGGCACATGAACAGGCCCCAGAATGACTACTACTCGCGCGGGTACCGTATGGTCGCAACGGGAAACAGCCTAGCCGGAGCGCATCTCTGTGCGCTCGCCTTGCGAACACGCGACGGGCAAACCTCGGCAAAGGAACTCTGGAATTGGCCCGCGTTCTTCGATTACATGGACATGTACATGCAGGAGAACTTCGATACCCGCTGGTATCGGCAATGGTCGCCGTTCGCGGAGCAGATGTGGGACGCCTATCGTCCCCAGTACGGCCCCGTTTGGCCCAACACACAGCCGGGCACAGCGGAAAACAGGGCTCCTGTCCTGGCACTCATCGGGAACCGAACGGCGACAGCAGGACAGGCAATTACGTTCACCGTTGCGGCCAACGACGCCGACGGGGATACGCTCACATTCTCAGCCACGGGGCTGCCGGCCGGGGCAACGTTCACCGAACGGACGTTCGCCTGGACCCCCGCTGCGGATCAGACCGGTGCCCACCAGATGACCTTCACCGTCAGTGATGGGCAGGCCCATGACTCGGAGGTCGTCACCATCACCGTCGAGCCGGCTCCGGTGCCGAATTCGCCGCCTGTGCTTGCCGGCATTGGGAACAAGACCGGCCGCGAGAATGAGCCGCTGAATTTCTCGCTCAGTGCGACCGACCCCGACGCTGCGGACTCACTGAGTTACTCTGCCGCCGGTCTGCCCAATGGCGCCGCGTTCTCCGGGCAGGAATTCCGTTGGACACCCAGCTACAGCCAGGCAGGAACCTACCAAGTGACCTTCACCGTCGGCGACGGCCGTGCCCAGGACTCTGAGACCATCACGATCTCCGTGGCAAACGTAAACCGGTCACCGACTATGAGCAGCGTCAGCGACCGATCCGTCGATGCTGGCAATCTGCTGGAGTTCAGCGTCTCGGCGGTTGACCCTGATGCGGACGGCCTCACCTATTCAGCTACCGGCGTCCCGGCGGGCGCGAGCTTCACCGGTCAGAACTTCAGTTGGACCCCTACCACCGACCAGGCCGGTTCCCACGCGATTACCTTCATGGCCAGCGACGGAGACCTCGGCGACTCTAAGACAGCCACCATCACGGTCGTACCGCCGCAGCCGGACACGATGGCGCCGGTCGTGGCGAGATCCTCGCCCGAGCCGGATGCGATCCAAGTCCCTCTGAACAACCTCGTCAGACTTCACATTACCGATGCAGGCACGGGCGTGGACCCCGACACCGTCCAAATCCAGGTGAATGGCCAGACCGTCTAC
>Ga0154636_1228_pt4 | contig 11528 bp, 11 predicted proteins | sample Rifle2008BG13ft_FD_116065 | JGI IMG/M metagenome (GOLD analysis project Ga0154636, IMG submission 116065) | Planctomycetes bacterium RBG_13_60_9 | reverse complement strand
GGTGCTGCTGAAAGCGCTGTTGGAAGTCGACGAGGACTACCAACTGGTGATCATCGATTTTGGGGGATACTGGCTGGTCAAGTACTACGATGAACTACTGCCCTTGTTCATGAGCCACGGGAGAAGGATCAAGGAGTTGTATGTTGCGTTGCAGTCCGGCAGCGAGCGAATCCTCAGGGCCATGAATCGACCCGAGGCGGGCAAGGAAGTCTTGTCGCGACTCAAGGAATTGAGGCAGAAGATACCACACCTAACCTTGCGAACGACCGTGATCGTGGGCTTTCCCGGCGAAACGGAGGACGATTTCCGGCAGACGGTAGAAGCCGTCAGGGAAGTGGATTTCTCCGCCGTGGAGATCTGCAAGTACTCGGATCGGCCGGGGACGGCCGCCAGCGCAATGCAGGGCAAGGTCTCCCAGGAGGTCATCGACCGGCGAGTGAAAGAACTCAGCCGATACTGCTGAACTGCATCCTATCGCTCGTGATAAATTCACTGGATCGGCAGACAGGAGATCCTTCAATGGGACAAAGACTGGAAGAGTTGATGGCGGGCCTTTTCAACGTCGAGCGAAGCGCGATCACCGACTCTTTTTCGATGAAGGACACGGCCGCGTGGGACTCGCTCAAGCATATGGAGTTGATACTGTCGGTGGAGCAAACGTTTGACATCGATCTCACCTTCGAGGAGATCGTCGCCATGCAATCCGTCCACGACATTAGGCGGATATTACGAGGGAAGGGTGTGAACGGCGAATATGGATCTGGCGGATAGGAACATCATCGTCACCGGTGGGGCGAAGGGGATAGGAAGGACGATCGTCTCAAGCCTGCTGAACGAACGGGCCCAGGTGGGAGTGTTCGATCTGGACGGGGCAGGTCTGGCGACCCTGCAGCGAGACGGTGTCGGCGCCCGGTGTATATTGTGTGACGTGGCGGACCCTCGCGCGGTGACATCTGCTGTGGACCGATTCTATAAAGACGTCGGTGAGATCCACGCTCTGATCAACAACGCGGGGATCATCTTCAGCACGCCCCTGGTGAGTTTCACACCGCAAGGCGTGGTGTCGCATGACGTGACGATGTGGGACAAGGTCATCGCAACGGATCTGAGTTCCGTTTTCTATATGACCCGATGCGTGGCGGAGAAGATGATCGTGAAGAGGACGCGGGGCGTCATCGTCAACGTCAGTTCCGTGTGTGCAGCGGGAAATGCGGGACAATCCGCCTATTCGGCGGCAAAGGCCGGTGTCAACGCACTGACGGTTACCTGGGCCAAGGAACTGGGGCTTCTTGGAATCCGGGTCGTCGGGATTGCACCCGGGTTCACCGATACGGAATCCACGCGCAGCGCGCTGGCCAGTGAGGTGCTGCAAAGCACGATCCAGAGGGTTCCCCTCAGAAGGCTGGGCAAGCCGGAGGAGATTGCACTTTGCGTCCTCTCCGCGCTGCAAAACGACTTCATCACCGGCACCACCATTGAAATCGACGGGGGCCTGAAGCCGTAGGGAGCCAAGACGGTGTACAGGTTCAACCTGGGTCTCTGTTTCGAGGATGTCGTGCGGACACATGCGAGGAATACCGCACTGATGTTTGCCAAGTCGCATACGGTTTCGTACGAGCAGTTGAATCAATGCGCAAATCAGATTGGCCGCTATTTGCTGGAAATCGGAGTCCGCAGGAAAGATGTGGTGTGCATATCGGGAGACAAGCATCTCTATACATACGCCTGTATGCTGGCGTGTCTGAAGATCGGTGCGATCTACGCCGTGGCCGACCCCGATAGTCCCGTCGAGCGGCTGGCGAAGATCTTCTCCGCGTGCCGGCCCAGAGTCCTTTTCATCGGATCGCGACTTGCAGAAAGGCTGCACGGCGGCGGCGACTGGCACATCGTGTGCAGTGAGTCTTCCGAGTTGCGAGAGAAGATCGCTCCATACGACCGCGGGAACGTAGAAATGACGCGAGACGTTACGGGCACAAACCCGGCCTACATCATGTACACCTCCGGCTCTACGGGCGTCCCCAAGGGGGCCGTCATTACCCATGACAATCTCCTGCGTTTCATTGAATGGAGCGCAGAGGCATTCGAGATTACGCCAGAGGACGTCCTGACGAACGTGAATCCGCTCTATTTTGACAACTCGGTGTTCGACTTCTACACGTCCCTGTTCTCGGGGGCGTGCCTCGTGCCTCTCGCAAAGAACGTCGTTGCCGATGCCAAATCCCTCGTCGACACTGTGGATCAGTGCAAGTGCACTGTGTGGTTCTCCGTCCCTTCCTTGCTGGTCTTCCTCCAGATAATGAAGGCCTTGCGCCCCGACACAATGAAAAGCGTACGGACGATCATCTTCGGGGGAGAGGGATATCCGAAATCCAAGCTGAAGAGGCTCTATGACTTGTACTCGCAGAGAACGAGCTTCTTCAACGTGTACGGGCCAACGGAATGCACGTGTATCTGCTCCTGCTACAAGATCTCGCGAGATGATTTCGTACATCTTCAGGGGTATCCCCCGCTGGGAAGCCTGATCGGCAACTTCTCGTACCTGGTTCTCGGAGAAGGCGACCGACAAGTGCCGGACGATGAGGTCGGGGAACTGTGCCTGTTGGGGCCCAGTGTCGGACAAGGATATTACAGCGACGCGGAACGAACGAAAGCCACCTTCTGCCTGAATCCGTACAACCCTCAATATGAGGAGCGGATGTATCGAACAGGGGATCTGGTCAAATACAATCCTGAAGATGGAAAGCTCTACATCCTCGGTCGAAGGGACAATCAGATCAAGCACATGGGATATCGCATCGAGCTGGAGGAGATTGAAACGGCGCTCAACAGCCTCGACTATGTCTGTGAAGCAGCGGTCGTTCACGGCAGCAGCAGAGGGCTCAGCCAAATCATCGCGGTCGTCAGCGTGCAGGACGGCAGGGCGGCGAACGATGTCCGGGAGGATCTCAGGCACATCCTGCCTGGCTACATGATCCCAACGGCATTTCACCTGGTCGCGGAACTGCCCAAGAATGCGAACGGCAAGGTGAATCGGAACCAGCTTGCCAAAACGTACGTGGCACAGGATGCCGACATGGGACAGGAGACTCCGTATGGGCAAGATCGTGATCTTTGGGGAAGGCAAGATAGCTGACACGGTATACTTCTATCTGAAGAACGACAGTCCGCATGAAATCGCAGCCTTCACGGTGGATGCAGATTACATCACCAAGACGCAGTTGCATGAGCTGCCCGTGGTCCCGTTCGAGGAGATTCAATCCCGGTACCCTCCGGATGACTTTAAGATGTTTGTGGCATTGGGCTACCAGAACATGAACTCCTTGAGGGCAACCAAGTACCAGCAGGCGAAGGACAAGGGGTATGAGCTGATCCGGTATGTCAACTCGCGGGCCAGCAATTTCGGACGGGTGCCAATCGGCGACAACAGCTTTGTCCTGGAAAACTCGGTCCTTCAACCTGGCTCGGCCATCGGCAACAATGTCCTCATTTGGTGCGGCAACCATGTTGGGCATCATGCCCGGATCGAAGATCACTGCTACATTGCCGGTCATGTCATCATCGCGGGCAGTACGACCATCGGCTCCCACTGTTTCATCGGGGTCAATGCCTCGATCGGGCATGAAGTCACAATCGGCCGGGAGTCGTTCGTAGGCGCCAGTTGTGTCGTGACGAAGAGTGCGGAAGCAGGAAGTGTCTTTGTCGCTCCCGACACGCCAAAGTTCCGCTTGAATAGTGCCTCGTTTCTGCGACTGACGAAGATGAAGTGACGGGCCATCACAAGGCAATGGTCGAACAGCCATCGGCTTTCCCGCACGGCTGAAAACTCGGGGGGATGGACACACCTATGTCTGATACCACATCGATTCGTGAGGTTAGATGGCGGATTCTCTGAAAACAAAGGCCGTTCATGGCATCTTCTGGAATTTCCTGGAGCGAATCGGAGAGCAGGGAATCCACTTCGTTGTCGTGATCATTCTGGCCAGGCTTCTCGCGCCGGAGTTGTTTGGTCTGGTGGGCATGCTGTCCATCTTCATCGAGGTTAGCCGGGTCTTCATTGACAGCGGTTTCGGGGCCGCTCTCATTCAGAGGAAAGGGGCCACGACCGTCGACAAGTGTTCCATCTTCTACTTCAATATCCTTGTGGGTGTCCTGGCAGCGGGTCTGCTCTGTGCGAGCTCGCCTTGGATCGCGGCCTTCTACCATCGCCCGATCCTGGTGCCGCTGACGTGCGCGTTGTCGAGCACCCTTGTGATCAACTCGTTCGCCGGCATCCAAAGCGCGCTGCTGAACAAACATATCGATTTCAAAACGCAATTGAAAGTTGGTGTGGGCGCCGTCGCGCTGTCGGGAGCAATTGGCATTGTCATGGCCATCAGGGGCTTCGGCGTCTGGAGCCTGGTCGGTCAAAGCATTGGAGCCAGCCTCTTCCGTACAACGCTTCTCTGGTTTCTCAGTCCATGGCGTCCCAGCCTGCTGTTCAGCTTCAGGGCCCTTCGGGAGATGTTCGGTTTTGGATCTCGCATATTCGCCTCCTACTTGCTCAACACGATCTTCGAGAACATCTATCTCGTGGTGATCGGCAGATTGTTTTCAGCGACGCATCTTGGCCTCTATTCGGGCGCCAAGAAAGTACAGAATCTGGCGACGATCAACATCACTGGCGTCGTCACGACGGTCGCATTCCCGGTGTTCTCCATGATCCAGGACGATCCGGTGCGCTTGAAGCGTTCCATGCGAAAGGCGATCACGATGCTGGCCTTGGTCAACTTCCCGATCATGGTAGGCATGGCATTGGTCGCTCGGCCCCTGGTGTACGTCTTGTTGACGGAGAAGTGGGCGGGTTCCATCCACTGGCTTCAGCTGCTGTGTGTCGCGGGCCTGTTGTATCCCATTCAATCCCTCCACCTCAATGCATTGACAGCGAGCGGGCGCTCGGATCTGTACTTCAGGCTGGAGGTGCTCAAGAAGATCCTTGTGGTCGTTCTGATCGCAATTACGTATCGCTGGGGTGTCACCGGAATGATCTGGGGGCAGATCGCCATGTCGTTCCTCAGCTACTATATCAACAGTTACTACACGAGCCGGTTGATTCACTACAGCCTGAGAGAGCAGTTCAGCGACATGGCGCCGTATGCCGTCGCCAGCGCCCTGATGGGGCTGGGGCTCTATGGCGTGCAACTTCTCCCCTTCGTCAATGACGAGCTTCTGCTCTCCGCAGGGGTGCTCTTTGGAATCGTGCTGTATGCTCTCCTGAGTTATGCATTCCGGCTGTCTGCCTTTCTGGAGATAACCGACGCCACGCGCCGGAAAATGCGATCGTACACGTTGTCGTCTATGAGGAGTTGAGGCGTCTATGAAGCCACCGCTGGTGAGTGTGCATATCATTACGTACAACCAGGCGCCCTATATTGCTGATGCGCTCGATGGAGCGCTGCGCCAGGAGACCGACTTCGGCGTGGAGATCCTCGTCGGGGAAGACTGCTCGACCGACGGCACACGGGACATTGTCCTGGATTATCAACGAAGGCATCGCGAACGGATCCGTGTGATTACTTCGGAGCACAATGTGGGCACCCATGCCAACAGTCGGCGCGCGGCAGAGGCCTCTCGAGGCAAGTATCTGGCTCTCTGCGAGGGCGATGATTACTGGACAGACCCGCACAAGTTGCAGAAACAGGTGGATTTTCTGGAAAGCCATCCGGAGTATTCCCTCTGTTGTCACGATGTGGACATCATATTCGATGGTGTTCCGGAGGTTCCCCGCACGCATCGATACGTGGAGTTCACGGGCGAGACCTTTTCCTTCGAAGATGTGGTCCGCCGCCATTTCATTCCCACGCTGAGTATCGTGTGTTGGCGCGAGCCTGCGGTCCGACTGCCGGACTGGTTTACGCAATGCATCAGTGGAGATATTCCTCTCGAATTGCTCCTACTGGACAAGGGCTTGGGCTATTATATGCATGAGAGGATGGGAACGAAGCGAAACAATCGCGGCAGTGTCAGTCTCAAGCCGGAACGCGGCGCGGTCGCCAGGGAGAGCTTCCTGCAGATGTATAAGCACATGGATTCATACACCCAGGGACGTCACAGGGAGATTCTGCACTGGAAGATTGCCCGCCTGAGCCTCCATCTGGCAGGTCAGCAATTGAAGGCCAAACGATTCGTTCCACTCTTCAGGCACATTCTGGAAAGCCTCAGATACGACAGGACAGCAATCCATGACGCTGCGAGAAGACGGCTGGCCTGTCACCGACAGTAGAACCAGTGACTTGGAGTAACTCATGTTGAACCGTGCCAAACTGTACGCGCTACGCACTATAAAGAGCGGTGTCAGACGGGTGTTTGCCCCTTTCCGTAAGCCTGAGTTGAGATACGTGGAGCTGCATCTGGCGGACCACTGCAATCTGAACTGCAGGGGGTGCGGCCACTTCTGTCCTCTGGCGCCGCCGTGGTATGCTGACCTGCAGCAATACCGGTCGGACATGGGCCGGCTCGGGCAACTCTTCCGCAATATTCGCACGATTCGGCTTATGGGGGGCGAGCCGCTGCTTCATCCTGATCCGGCGCCGTTCATCATCGCCACGCGGGCGGCGTTTCCGCATGCCGGTGTGCAATTTGTCACAAATGGGATTCTCCTGCCGAAGGCGCCGCAGGAATTCTGGGAGGCGTGTCGCACCACTCATACAGATGTGGATGTGACTGTGTATCCACCCATGACCAGCCGCATGCCAGATCTCCGTTCCCTGTGCGATGCTCAGGGTGTCTGTTTGCATATCACCAGAAGAGAAGATTTCCACGCACATCTTAACCTCAACGGCGACTCGGATAAGCGATTGGCTTTCGTGCGATGTCGAGAGAGATACTTCTGCCCGTTCCTTCAAGCCGGACGTCTATATACATGCGGCGTGCCCGCGCTGGTCGGCTATTTCAACAGGCAGTTCGGGCGTGAGATTGCAGCGGATGCAGGCATCGACATCCATTCTCCAAAGGCCTCCGGCCGAGCGATCCTGCGGCAGCTGAACAGCCCCATCGAAACATGCAGATGGTGCTCCTATGACTTCGTCCCCTTTCCATGGTCCACAAGCAATCGACTAGCTCAAGAATGGGATTCCGCCGCTCAAGTCGCCTCCAACGTAGCGCAGGGCCTGTCCGAATAGGGTCTGCTCGGGGTACGGTTATGGACACCTACATCTGTGTATATGTTGGTTCCACTCTTCTGGCGTTGATGACCACGCCTGCGGTGATCCGGCTGGCACGGCGGATCGGAGCCATGGACCATCCCGGGGTCCGGTCGGTTCACAGAAAGCCGGTCCCGCGGATCGGGGGTGTGGCCATCTTCGTCTCCTCGATGTGTTTGATCCTATGCGTGTTGTGTGTGCGCAACGAAATAGGTGCGGCATTTCGCGATACACGCCTGCAGTTAGCGACCTTGCTCGGCTCGGCCGGCTTCGTCTTTCTGGTTGGATTGGTGGACGACTTGAGGGAGTTGCCGGCTCGTTTCAAGTTTCTGGCCGAACTGGCTGGAGCAGGAGCGTTATGCGTCGCGGGGGTGAGAATCGATGAGATCGGCATCACGCAACATGTTGCGATCTCTCTCAACTGGCTAGGCTGGCCCTTGACGCTACTCTGGGTGGTCGGAATCACCAATGCGATCAACCTCAGTGACGGTCTGGATGGTCTGGCGGCAGGAATCTCGGCCATCGCCAGCGGCGTGATTGCCGTTCTCGCCGTTTACAGTGGCAACGTGACCATGGCGGTCTTCGCCTTGGCCCTGGCGGGCAGTCTGAGCGGTTTCCTGGTGTTCAACTTCCACCCGGCCAAGATCTTCATGGGGGACTGCGGCAGCTTGTTCCTGGGCTTCATCATCGCGGCGTCGAGTGTGATGTGCATGACGAAATCCACTGCCATTGTCGGTCTGACGCTGCCGGCCCTGACGCTGGGGATACCCATTTTCGACACGTTGTTCTCCATGTTGAGACGGTTCCTGGAGCGCCGGTCCCTCTTTGCGCCGGATCGCAGCCACTTTCACCATCGGCTGCTGGATATAGGCTTCCACCAACGACATGCCGTGATGATTATCTATGTGCTCACTCTCCTCTCCAGCGGTTTGGGACTGTTGATGATCGTCGCTCGTGACATCGGCGCCTTGATTGTTTTCGTCGGCATCCTCCTCCTGCTGCTGGCGGCTTTCCGTATGGTAGGAGCCGTTCGACTGAGGGAGACACTGGCCCGCCTGCAGAAGCGGTACAAAATCTCCCAGCAGCAGCGAGTGCAGAGAACCGCCTTCGAACACGCACAACTGCGATTTCAGCAGGCGCACGACATCGGTCAGTGGTGGCAGGCCATCTGCGAAGCGGCAAATCAGATGGGGTTTGCGTGGGTCTCACTCACGAGAACCTGTCAAGACGGCCGCGCCGAAACGGAGCTTTGGCAAGCTTGCGAAACCAAACCCGCTGTATCCCGCATCCTACGAATGACCGTTCCTTACGGCAACACCCGGGAGGAAACCAAACAACAATTCGAAATCGCCATCTGCGTGGATGATTCGTTGGAGGATGCTTGCCGCCGAGCTTCTCTCTTTAGTCGGCTGATCGATACCTATGGCGTCGCTGAGACCGCCAGCCCGCAGCGTTAGTTGCAGAGAACATGGCACGACAAGATGTGAGACATGCGCGGGAACGAGCCTGACTGCCATCTCTATGGCTGGACGGACCGCCGTTCTCCGGGCATGTCCAAACGGGGACTTCTCATGTTGGTTGAAGACGATACGCAGACGATGCCGCCTCGCAAGAGGCTGCTCTTGATATCCGGGTACTTCCCCGTCGAAACGGGAGGGGCTGAGCAGCAGGTGTATTGCCTTGTGAAATACCTGCAGCCCCACATGGATATCCATTACCTGTCCCTCTGGGATCGGGACATCGAGAGCCGGGATCCAGGCATCACTATATCGACGATTCCCACGCGCAAGCGGCTCAGAAGAATCCTGGGACGATATTATGCCTTGGATTACCCCTGGGTAATGAATGCAATCAGCCAGGTAGATCCTGACATCATCTACACCCGAAGCGCCACGGCCCACCTGGCGATGGCGGCGCGCTATGCCATGAGATCCAAATGCCTGCTGATATGGCACATCTCCAGCATGCGTGATGTGCAACGATTTACGGCGGCGTCCCTTCGGACCATACCCTTTGACTACCTTGACAAGCGAATGACCGAGTATGGCATCCGGCACGCAGATTACATCATCGGCCAGGTGAAATGTCAGGATGATCTGCTACGGCAGAACTATGGCAGGGCGTGTGACCTGATCGTGGGCAACTGGCACCCTGAACCTGCGCAGCCGTGTGGGAAGGGACGAGCGGTGAAGGTTGTGTGGATCGCCAACATCAAACCCTTGAAGAAGCCCGAAGCGTTTATCGATCTCGCGGAGAGATTGACGACCATCAACGATGTGGAGTGCATCATGATCGGTCGGCCGGGGTCCCCAAGATACCAACAGGACCTGGAATCACGGATGAGAAATGTGAGACGCCTGATCTATCTCGGCGAGCGGTCGATTGACGAGGTCAACCGGATTCTCGCGGAGTCCCACATTCTCGTGAATACGAGCGCCTACGAAGGATTTCCCAACACGTTCATCCAGGCCTGGTTCCGTGAGGTTCCCGTCGTGAGTCTCCATGTGGATCCTGACGGGATATTGGCAAGAGAAGGGGTCGGTTTCCACAGTGGGAGCCTCGAGCGCCTGGCTCACGATACGAAGAGACTCATCGAGAATTCCGATCTGAGGACGCGGATGGGCACGAGAGCCAGGGCACTTGCTCGCCAGAACCATTCCCTTACGAGGAACCTCAGCAGAATTGCGAAGTTCTTCGAAGATGTCTCCGGCGCAGACGTGGAGGGCGCACAGACCAGGACGGCTGAGACGTGGGCGATACCAAGAGACTACTGATCATCAACCCCAAGCAGTTTGGCTATCATTTGGACACGTACTACTACTGCAAGTGGGCCTCTAGAGAGTTCCGGACCACCTATCATGGTTTCGACGCCGGCGAGCCAAAGCTCGCGATGGAAGGGGTCGCCGTCGATTACGTCCCCAGGCAGGGCCATCTTCTTACGCGGTACCTGCGGTTCCTGAGATCATGCATAATCGAATGCCGCAAAGGGTACGACGTGATTTTTGTCAAGTACTTCCCGGGTTGCTCGGTCCTGAGGATATTCAATCCATGTGACCGGTTGGTTCTCGATATCAGAACCGGCAGCATTGCGCTCCACCCCGGGAAGCGGCAATGGCTGAACCGAATGCTGCGTCTGGAGAGCCTGTTCTTCCGTCACGTCACCATCATCTCAGAGTCCCTGGCAGACCGGCTTGGACTCGATAGGAGAAACGTACATGTTCTGCCGCTTGGAGCGGATCCGATCGAGACGGTACGCAAAGAGTTCTCATCACTGCACTTGCTGTATGTCGGAACACTCAGCGGGCGGCGCATTGAAGATACCATCGTGGGTTTCCACAAGTTCTATCAGGAGGCGGGTCGTACAGCGGACATGACCTACGAGATCATCGGCGACGGCTATCATGGCGAATTGGGCGGCCTGCGGGCCTTGGTGGGGAAGCTTGCCTTAGATCGAGTCGTTTCGCTGCCGGGTTACATTCACCATCGTGAACTGGCATCACGCTATGAAAGGTGTAACGCCGGAGTCTCCTACGTACCCATCGACGACATCTACGACTGCCAGCCACCTACGAAGACATTCGAATACCTTCTGGCGGGGATGCCGGTCATCGCGACGAATACGAGAGAGAATGCATCCGTCATAACAGAGCATAACGGAGTCCTGATCGACGACACCCCGGAAGGGTTCTACGAGGGTGCCAAGGCGCTGGCGAGGAATAAGGGAACCTACGACTCAAATGCGATACGGGCGAACGCCCTGCGGTATTCCTGGGAAACCATCGTGCACTCCAACCTCGTCCCGTATCTCCGTTCTGTAGCTGACGATTGACCATCCGGCCCAATGAGACGATCAGCTTTCTACACCATGATGCTCTACTTCACGCTTCTCTATACGAGGGGCTTGTGGGGCCGAGTCGGCGTTCCTTCGCAGGCTGTGGAAGCGGTGTTGTTTGTTCTATTGGGCGTTGTATTGCTGACCGAGCGTTCCCCCCTCAGCAGGCTGGCCCCGGGATTCCTGTTCGTATGGTTCTACGTCGGCTGGTCCGTATCCGCCTGCATCCACAATGGCGAAGGCGTCCTGCGGGGACTCCTGTACTCGAGGTACCTGGTTGCCGCCTACATGATGTTCTGGACGGCATGGAACTCCACGTTCACTCGCAGACAACTCTCCCAGATCAACATGACGATTGCCGCCGTCTTCCTGTTGCAGGTAGCTGCTGCCGTGCACGCGTGGCTCATCCTAGGCGAACGGATCGAGGCGAACGTCGGCACATTGGGACACGAGGGCGGGTCGATCGCCACCGTCTTCCCCATGTTTGCCTTCAGTTGCACGTTCGCGTTCTTCCTATA
>Ga0154636_1167_pt8 | contig 12381 bp, 7 predicted proteins | sample Rifle2008BG13ft_FD_116065 | JGI IMG/M metagenome (GOLD analysis project Ga0154636, IMG submission 116065) | Planctomycetes bacterium RBG_13_60_9 | reverse complement strand
CGGTGTTGAGCGTCTCCCAGGCGTGGTGGTAGGGCGAGTTGCCGGATCGGTCCGGGAGCACCGGGCAGTCCTCGATCCAGTCGAGCATCTGGGTCACGATCTCGGCCGCGTACTTTTCTTGGCCGGTCTGCCGATAGGCCTCGGCCAGTGGGTGGAAATGGAAATGACGGTTGAGCGAAGCGTTCCACTCGACGGTGGCCGATTCGCCCTGGTTCATCTGGTTGGAGGCCCAGTCGATATCGGGGCCCAGATCGAACCAACCCTTTTGCCAGAGCCACCGGTGCTTCACCAGGCTGTCAGCATAGCTTGTGTCCGGTGCTTCGGTCGCCGCCTTGGGCTTGGAAACACTACTGGCTATCGGTCCGGTCAACCATCGCGGTGACGATCGAGTGCGGAACGCGGTGGCGTAGGCTTTGCGTGCGGCCGGCCAGTCCTGCTGTTCGACGACGGTCTGAACCGCGGCCATTTCCGCCCGGCTCGGGTCCATCGCCCAGAAGAATTCCGCGTCACTTAAACGCGGTCCCGTCTCGGCAGCAAGTAACAGAACCATGACGCAGCACCAAGAAGACAGCATAGCTCGGCTCTCCGACGCGATGAAAACGCCACACGGTTCGTTCCAACGACCAGTCACTCATCCATGTGCATTGTGCTTCCGGACCCGAGCGATGTCAACAGCCGTGCACTTCCGCCGTGGTGGTCAGGATGTGCGCATTTGGGGCGTCAACGTGTGTTTCGGACCTTCCGGATGAGCCCTAAAAATGCTGTCGTGTCCAATAGCACACGTGATATCAGGCCAAATGGCTGCTCACTGCGGGTGTCTGGCGTGCCCGTAAGGGGAATTGTCTGATTCACCACGTGAATCGACAAGCAGGGAGCGAGAATGAAAGCCAAGTCGTTGAATCTTGTCACCGTGGCTCTTGCGGGGTGAACTCGACAAGTGCACGGCATTCATTGAGGCGCGAGCCCGCCGTCAGAAGGTCCAACTCGAAATAACATGCGCCGAGCGACTGCCCAGATTGTTCATCGATCCGGCGGAACTGCGACAGGTGCTGCTGAATGTCATGATCAACAGTCTCCAGGCGATGCCGAGCCGCGGAACGTTGTGTCTCCGGGTGCAGTACCCATACGAAACGACGGACTGAAAACCCGCGTGTCGCCGACGCGGACGAAAGCCGGAGGTCTGATCTCGCTGAGGGCAAGCAGGCTGATGAACGTCAACTATGAGTTCCCTTCGTGTTGACTCCGGGTTTTCGTCTTCTCATTCCATGTTTCCTGCCTTGTGGCGGTGAGCCAGTGCCCGGGCCATGTGGTCCGTGACAAATGAACCGTATCCGGATGGTAACGATTCTCCGGAGGCCATTCAAGTCACAGTTCTGACGCTCTTAATGGGAAGATCAGTAGATTGCCAAGACGGGAATCGGAGAAATGGCCACGTGGCTGCACGAAGAATCCTGGGTGTTTTATGAGTCCCCTGCTCTACCGTTGAGCTATGAGCCCGAGAAGGCCAAAACTGCTTTTTCGCCACCGAGAACCCGGCTGGGGATTCCAGTTGTCTCTGGCTTGCACCCGTCTGCCTCACGATCCGGGAACAAGCAAGGGAACAAGACAAAGAACAAGACACGATCGGCGTCTGCGAGCTTGACTTGTACACGCACTCGCACTATAGAGGGGTGAAAGGACCAGATATGCGTCGAGTCTTGAATAGCTCTGCCGTCCCGCGACTTGTCATGTGCTCGATTGCCACAGGATTCTTCATTGCGACGGCCTGTGGTGGTGCGAAGCCGTGGACCCAGATCGAGCTCGTGGGCCGGTACACGTTGCTGGGCGACGTCGCTGAGGGCAAGGACCTGAGCGGCATAGCCTGCATCTCAGATCGTTTCGGCCTGCTCGGGGCGGATGAGGCCCGCCAAGTGCAGGTCATCGAGATCTCCCGGCAGGCCAAGACCCTGCGAGTTGTCGAGACAATCACTCTGGCTCGGTCCGGCCCGGAGATCGATATCGAAGCCATTGCCGCCGAGGGCGACTGCTACTACATCATCGGGTCGCATGGGGTCGCCAAAGTGACAGGCAAACATCAGGAGAACCGGTACAGCATTTTTCGTTTGAGGGTGGACCCTGGGACCGGAGTCCCACGCGACCTTTCGACCGGCGGTTCGCGGGTCCCGGCCTCCCTCGATGCCGCGAGCCTGGCCGGCGCGATTCGCATGGACCCCGTCCTCCGTGAGTACTTTGGAAAGCCGCTCCAGCGAAAAGGAGTCAACATCGAGGGTCTGGCCGCCCGCGCGGGCCGGCTCTATGTCGGATTTCGGAGCCCGAACCTCGATGGCGAGGCTTTCGTGATGGAAGTCCGTGCGGACAGCATCTTCCAAGGGGGATCGCGGCTGGACTACACGCTCCACAGGTTGAAGCTCGGCAAGGGGTTGGGTATACGTGAGATGGTCGCCGCCAAGTCGGGCTTCCTCATCATGGCCGGCAATGCGGGCTCCGAGCCCTCCGAGGAGTACGCCGTATCCGAGGATTACCAGGAGGGCCGCGCGTTCTCGCTGTTCAGGTGGGACGGCAAGGGCTCAGCGGTGCATAGCATCGGGATACTGCCGAAGACTGCCGGCCAGGCGGAAGCCATGATGATCCTGGAGGAGAAGACGGACGAAATGACCGTGCTCGTCCTCTTCGACGGCCCCAATGGCGGCCGGCCCTCGGTCTACCGCATCCAGTGAGCCGTCCCAAGCGTCACGTGAGCGACGCCACAAGGGCGGGCTCCCGGGAGGTCGGGGCCGCTACGTTGCAGCGAGATCTCAGGTTGTCCAGGATGTTCATGAAGTTGATGTAAGAATCGTAGGGTGAATCGTAGGGATTGAAGTACTTGTGCACGTCGCCATCTGCAAACCACTTCGTGCACATGTAGTAGAAGTGATCCGAGGTCTGAAGCTTTCGCCAACTGGCGAGGATGTCCGGATCGCCTGACGCCTTCACGATGCGTTCGAGGTTGTACAACTCGTGAATGGCATTGTGCTGCATGGGATTTCCCAGCCATGCCGACAGGTCTCGCTCGATATCGGCCCAACTGACGAAGTACGGCACATCGACCGCATCCACGGCCTCGTAGGCGTCGGCCACCTCGCTGGGCGTCTTGAAGTCGTTGTCCGGGTGTTTGAGAACCTCGGCCGGCAGGTAGCGCATGAACTCGAATATCCCGGTGTCTTCCCACTGGTGCTCGCCGAGCGTCTCGTAGTCTATGAAAAGGTTGATCGTGTATCCATTACCGTTGACGGCGCTGATCCACTGGCCGAATTTCTCCGCATGCAACGGCCATTCGCGCCAGCCTCGGTTCGAGAATCGAAAGGCGATATCGTCGCTGAGCCTGTAGTTCTTCAGCAGTAATTTGAGCTTGCGGGTATTCGGCGGCCGGTACACGTAGTTCGGGCTTCGATACCCGAGGATGTGGTCGGCGCCCTCGGCCAAGACGGCGTCGAAGCCGCCCATCCGCTCGATGGCCACGGCCAGGTCATTGTTGTAGACCAGCTCGGTATTTCGGAAGACACGCGGTGTCTGGCCGAAAAGCTCGCGGACTATCTTCTTATGGGCATCGATCTGCTCGGCGAACTCCCGGGGCGAGAATAGAAAGCTGAGACTGTGGTAATAGGTCTCCGCGAGAAACTCGACACAGCCTGTTTCCGCGAGCTCCTGGAAGCTCGCCAGGACTTCCGGGGCGTACTCCCTGAACTGCTCCAGGACCACCCCCGTGATGCTGAAGGCTACTTTGAATCGGCCGCCATGCTGATGGATCAGATCCAGGAGCAGACGATTCGCGGGCAGGTAGCATTTGCCGGCGACCTTCTGACAGACCTGCGCGTTCTTGTACTCGTCGAAGTAGTCGCCGCCATTGTCGAATATGGTATAATGCCGCAGGCGATAAGGTTGGTGAACCTGGAAGTAGAAACAGACTGATGCCATTCAAATCTCCCCGTATCGAGCCCATCAGGCGACGTTCAGGACCCTCTGATAAATCTCGCTGACCCGCGCGGCAGAGTCCTCCCAACGGAACCAGAGGGCTTCCCGGCGCCCATTGGTGCGGAGCGCTTCCCGCAGCGGCGGGTACCGCAAGACCGCCACGATCTTGTTGGCCATCTCACTGATGTCCCAGAAATCCACCTTCAGGGCATGGTGAAATGCCTCTGCGATGCCGCTCGATTTGCTGATGAGCACGGGAACATTGTGCTTGAGAGCCTCCAGAGGCGCGATCCCGAATGGCTCGGAGACGGACGGCATCACGTACAGGTCGGCCATGCTATAGGCCTTGTCCACATCTTCGCCCCGCAGGAAGCGGGTGAAGAAGACCTTGTGCCCGATGCCGAGCCATGCGGCCAACTCGATGGTCCCATACAGACGGTCGCCGTCGCCGGCCATGACGAACTTCACGTTCGGCTCTTTCTCGAGGACCCGTTTGGCGGCGTACAGGAAGTACTCCGGTCCCTTCTGCATCGTGATGCGCCCGAGAAACAGCACTACCTTGTCTCTCTGGGCGGGCCGCGCCTGCCGTGGGGTTTCGGTACAGCCGGAAAAATCGATCCCATTGTACACGACCTCGACTTTGTCGGGGGTCACCGCATAGCGATTCACAACGATGTTGCGAGTGTAGTTGCTGACGGTAATCACCTTGTCGGCCGCATGCATTCCATGCCGCTCGATATCGTACACATACTGATTGACGTGCTCGCCGCTGCGATCGAACTCCGTCGAGTGGACTTGGACGACCAGAGGCTTGCCGGTGGTGGCGGCCAGTGCGATCCCGGCTGGAAACGTCATCCAGTCGTGGGCGTGGATGACATCGAACTGCTCCGACTCGGCGATCTTCATCACTCGGACCGCATACCGATGGACCTCCTCCTGGATGTTGGGGCCATAGGGAGCGGGGCCGCCCAGCGACTCTTCAAGCAGTTCGGCCTCGGCCGTCGCTGTCGCACGCCATCCCGAGCGAGGATTGCCGAACTTGCCGTAGGGAGTGAGACTGGATGCGACCATCCGCAGCCGCACATTCGGCAAACCGTGTTCAAGGTATTCTACCGTCGGCTCGGAGCCTTCGCCGGCGATTCGCACCGGGTTCATCCTGGGCAGCAGAAACGTCACGTCCATCCCTATGCGGCCCATGGCCTTAGTCAATCCATAGCACGCCGTGCCGAGACCCCCGCTGATATAGGGCGGGAACTCCCAGCCGAGCATGAGTACTTTCGTTTTCATCGATGGTGTCCTCCCTGACCGCGTCGACCGAGGTTTGAATACGCCAGGTTTGTCTTGCGGATCTCGACGCATCACAAGCATCCTGCCGCAAAGCGTTGCGTTCCAACATAATGGATATGAATACTACATTATTAACAATGACATCTCTTCTGTCAAGAGATACGTCCGCGTTTTTTGTGAGTTCTCAAGAAAAAAAGCATCTTCGGCCGCTGCTTGGCGTGCCTTGTCCGCCCCAGCAAACTTGCGAAGAAACGCTTCTGTCCTGTTTCGGGCTGTTTCTACGCAACGGTTCAGACATATCAGGCACAGAGATCGGTGTCTCTGTCCACCGCAGGCCGATCAGGTTCCGCCGAAATCTGATCGGCACATACAGTATCATTCCACAGAACCTTCCAACAACGCATCGGGTCGCTGCGGCGTTGTGCCTGACCGGCTCTGCACTTGTATGAATTGACCCTTACGTCAACCAGCCTACTTGAACGAGAAACGTAGCAAATCAGGGAACACCTCATCTTCACCCCGCCAAAGACGCAATTCCTGCGATTCTGCGAAAGGACAATCTGGAGGATCTCGGCAAGTGGGGAGGCTCTGCACATTTCCGATCCGGTGGTAGCAGTTTCCCTATTTGAACCACCTTATGAGTAGCGTACTAAAGGACAGAAAGGACCGTGGGTGCGGGGAATGACAAGCCGGGCAGTCTCAAATGTCGCCCAAGGAGCCGAAGATGAGTGACAAGATACGCGAGATTCTGGGGAATGAGGCGAGCGACCTGTTGAACCATCAGAGCAAGACTATTCCCCGGGAGATGCTCCACCTGCCAGGGCCGGCGTTCATCGATGAGGTCGTCTCCGTCTCCGACCGATCCGCCCATGTCCTAAGGAACCTGCAGGCGATGTTCGGCCATGGCCGACTGGCCGGCACGGGGCACGTGTCCATCCTTCCCGTGGATCAGGGGGTTGAGCATTCGGCAGGCGCCTCATTTGCGCCGAACCCGATCTACTTCGACCCCGAGAATATCGTGAAACTGGCCGTCGAGGGACAGTGCAACGCCGTTGCATCGACGTTGGGCGTCCTCGGAGCCGTCTCGCGAAAATACGCGCACAAGATCCCTTTCATCGTCAAGATCAACCACAATGAGCTGCTCAGCTATCCAAATACCTACGATCAGCGCCTGTTCGGCTCCGTGGCGCAGGCATTTGACATGGGTGCGGTCGCGGTGGGGGCAACCATCTACTTTGGCTCGCCGGAGTCTCGACGGCAGATCGAAGAGATCTCCGCTGCATTCGAGCAGGCGCACCGACTGGGCATGTTCACGGTCCTGTGGGCGTACCTTCGCAACGAGCACTTCAAGAAGGATGGTGTGAACTACGAGACCTCGGCAGACCTGACCGGTCAGGCCAACCACTTGTCCGTCACGATCGAGGCCGACATCGTCAAGCAGAAGCAGCCTACGAACAACGGCGGCTACAAGGTGCTGAACTTCGGCAAGACGCACCCGGATGTGTATGCAAAGCTCACGTCGGACCACCCGATCGATCTGACGCGCTACCAGGTGGCCAACTGCTACATGGGCAGGGTGCCCCTTATCAATTCCGGGGGAGAATCGGGCAAGAACGACCTGCAGCAGGCAGTCAGGACGGCTGTCATCAACAAGCGCGCGGGCGGCACCGGCTTGATCACGGGCCGCAAGGCCTTTCAAAGGTCTATGAGCGAGGGTGTGGAACTCTTCCACGCGGTCCAGGACGTCTACCTGGACAAGGACATTACAGTCGCCTGACTCCGGGCCTCACAGAGCCTGGCGGAATGAATGCCGCATGAAGTCGTTCACGTTGCCACGCCCGCGAAGGCGGGGGGCCGTATAGGTCATTGCGAGCGCAGCACAGCCTCCGGCCGCAACCAAAAATGCTTGCTAAAAAAACAAGATCTGGCGCCATGGCAGTGCCGCGAAGCAATCTCCCATCCTGGGATTGAGATTGCGCCGTCCCTGGACTCCTCACAGTGACCTGAGAGCGGTCTTGTAGCCTCACTGCCTGGGAGGTCCTTGGAGAAGTCCCAGCGCCGCTGGTCCCTGCTTGGCCGTCGCGAGCGTCTCGGCGATGACTCTGGCGGACCGATCCAACGCCGCCTGCTCGTCGGGGGCCAGTTGAGCGTCGATGATACGCACGATGCCGTTCTCGCCGACGATGCATGGGACGCTCAGGCAGATGTCGTGAATCCCGTACTCGCCCTGGAGCAGCGTGGAGACGGTCAGCACGCTGTTCTCATTCCGCAGGATGGCTCCGGAGATGCGGACGAGTGACAGGCCGATCCCGTAGTACGTCGAGCCCTTGTAGTCGATGATGTGATATGCGGAATCGCGCACGTGCTCGGCGATCTTCCTGTGGTGTTCCTTGAAGTCGCAGGTCTTGCAGATCCGGCAGTAGTCCTCGATGGAAACGCCGGCGATGTGGGACAGGCTCCATGCGGCGACCTCGCTGTCCCCGTGCTCGCCGAGGATGTAGGCGTGGACATTTCGTGCGTCGATGCCGCAATGCTGGCTGAGCATGTATTTGAACCGGGCGCTATCGAGCACCGTGCCCGACCCGATCACTCGCTCCCGCGGCCAACCGAGGCATTCCAGAGCAAGCTGCGTCAATGCATCGACCGGATTGGTCACCATGACGAGCACCGCATCGCCGGGGTGCGCCGAGATCTGCTCGCAGATGGACCGCACGATGGCGGCGTTCTTTCGAATCAGGTCCGTGCGGGACTGGCCGCTCCGCTGTCTTGCCCCGGCTGTCACAACGATCAGGCTGGCATCGGCACAATCCTCATATCCGCCTGCCTTGATCGACAAGGGGGAGATGAATGCCAACCCGTGTGAGAGATCCATGATCTCGCCCGCCACTCGATTCGTGTCCACGTCGACCAGGGCAATCGCATCCGCGAGGCCGGTTTGCAGAAGGGCGTAGATATACGTCGTTCCGACCGCGCCGGCCCCTATCACAACGACTTTTCTTTCGCGGCGACGCATACTTCTGTCCCAACACGGATTTTTCAGAATGCGTATGACGTACAATACATGTACTGAGGATTTCGGTCCCGGTTCAGTCCTGCAAAACCCGACAACGCTCTGCCATGCCTGGGGTGAGATTGCTTCGCTCCGCTCGCCCCCGGACGTCCGAGGGAGAGCTTACCCGGAGATCTCGCTGATGTCCTTGAGGATGTGATGCGGCTTGTAGGCGCAGCGTGCGATATCCGATTCTTTGGTGATGCCGCTGAGCACGAGAGCGGTATCGATGCCGGATTCGATGCCGGCGACGATATCGGTATCCATGCGGTCGCCGATGATGGCTGTCTCCTCACGGCGGCAACCGAGCAATTCCAGGGCGTGGCGCATGATGAGCGGGTTCGGTTTGCCGACGAAGTACGCCTGTCGCCCGGTGGACATCTCGATCGGTGCGATCAGCGCCCGACAGGCCGGTCCGATTCCTTTCTCGGTCGGGCCCGTCAGATCAGGATTCGTCCCGATGAGCTTGGCCCCGGCCAGGACCAGCAGAACGGCGGTCTCGATCTTCTCATAGCTGTAGCTTCGAGTCTCGCCGACGACCACGTAGTCCGGCTTGCTCTCATCGATGGACAATCCCGCCTCGTACAGCGCCTGGTACAGACCGGAGTCCCCGATGGCATACACCCGTCCGCCCGGGCACTGTGCGGCGATGAAATGGGCCGTGGCCATCCCCGAGGTGATGAAGTGATCTTCGCCCACCTCGATGCCCATGTGCAGCAGCCTCTGGTGCAGTTCCCGGGGCGAGCGGGCCGAGCTGTTGGTCAGAAAGAGGAATCGTTTTCCCTCAGTCTTGAGCCACTCGACAAATCCCTTCGAGGCATCCAGGAGGCGCGATCCTTGATAGATCACCCCGTCCATGTCGCAGATGAAGCCGCGTTTGCTTCTCAATGTCTCCATGTCTGATCAACCTGCACTCTCGGCCCCGGCGGCTGTGACGCGGCTGTCATCGCGGGCGGCGCCGAACAACGCCCGGACTCGCAGGGAGGCCCGAGTCAGCATGACGTACAACGATGGCACCACCACAAGCGTGAGAATCGTGGCGAAAGTCAGGCCGAAGATGACAACGACGGCCATGTTGCGCCACCACTGCGTGGATTCACTCCTCAGGGCCCATGACAGGGTGTGAAAGTCGTAAGAGACGCCAATGGCCATCGGGAGCAGGCCAATCACGGTCGTAGCCGCCGTCAGCAGCACCGGTCGAAGACGCGTGGCGCCTGCCTCGGCCGCCGCGGAGAGCAGGTCCATCCCTCGGGCCTGCAACTGTCGCGTGTAGGCCAGCAGGACGATCGCGTTGTTCACCACGACGCCCGCCAGACTGATCGCGCCGATGCCGCTCATGATGATGCCGAAGGGCAGCTTGCAGATCAGCAGGCCCATGAGCGCCCCGATGAGCGAGAGGATCACCGTGATCATGATGATCAGCGGCACCAGCAGGGAGTTGAACTGGATCACCAGGACCAGCGTGATCAACAAGATAGCGATGCCGAACGCCTTGCCCAGGAAGGTCCGCGACTCGTCCTCCGTCTCCTTTTCGCCAGCGTAGCCGATCTCGTAACCGGCCGGCAACGGAAGCTGCTTGAGACGGGTCTGCACGTCGGCCAGTACGGCGGAGCTCAGGCGGCCTTCGGTGTCGGCCGAGAGCGTCACGACGCGCTTCTGATCGATCCGGCTGATCGTGCCGAATCCACCTCGATACTCGAGCCATCCGAGAGAACTGAGCGGCACAGCCTCGCCCGCCTCGTTCGGAATCCGCAGACGATACAGATCGTCGATGCTGACCCGGTCGGTCAGCGGCAGACGAACCGTGATGTCGTACTCATCGTTGAACTGCCGATACGTGCCGACTTTCGTCCCGAAGATCGCCATCTTCAGGAAGTTGCCCACCGTTGCGGTGTTGACGCCCAGGAGCATGGCGACGCGGCGATTGACGGTGAATGCCAGCTCGGGACGCGTCGCCTCCAAGTCGCTTTGCAGGTTGACCAGACTGGGCACATCGGCGATCATCCGCCGGGCCTGTTCACTGATCCGTTCCAGGGTCCTGAAGTCCCTGCCGGCGATGCGCACGGTCACAGGAGCGCCGGTCGGCGGTCCCTCCTGCTCTTTCTCGACCTTGATCTCCGCGCCCGGAATGTCGGCAACCAACCGGCGAATCTCGGCAATGATCTCAGCAGAAGGGCGTTTCCGCACGGCGAAATCGTAGAAAACCAGGGAGACACTCCCCAAGTGCGGGCCGCCGGCACTGGCCACGAGGGTCCGTTGGCCGGAGGAGCCTACGTTCGTGATGGTGTGTTCGAGCCACGGCTGGTACGGCTTGATCCGCTCCTCGATCAGACGCATGATCCGGTCTGTCTCGCGGATATTCGTGCCCTGGGGCATGCGCACGTTGATGAAAGCACGCTCCGGATCGCCCTGGGGGAAAAACTCCGTGCCCTTGCCGATCTTGGCATAGAGGATCCCAAGACCGACGAGAAGGCAGACAGCCAGGAACAGGGTCATGCCGGGATTGTTCAGACCGACTCCCTGGACCCGACGGTAGCCTCGTAGGAACCAGTGCTCGCGTTCAGTTTTCTGGGGGGCACGGCCGGCCCAGACCGAAGAAATGACGGGACTGAACACGAGCGCCACGAAAAGCGAAGCCAGCAGGCCCAGCGTCAATGTGATCGGCAGGTATTTCATGAAATCGCCCATGATCCCCGGCCAGAACATCAGCGGGAGGAAGGCACACACGGTCGTAAAGGTCGATGTCGCGACCGGCCAGGCGACTTCGCGGGCGCCGAGAATGGCGGCCTCCACGCGGCTGTACCCAAGCTGCATGTGCCGGTAGATGTTCTCCACAATGACAATCGCGTTGTCCACCAGCATCCCGAGGACCAGCACGAGGCTGAACAGGACGATCATGTTCAGCGTGTAGCCGAGCGCCTGGATGAGGAAGAAGGTGATCAGCATGCTCAGCGGAATAATCATCGCGACAATGGTGCTCGGCCGCAAGCCGAGGAACAAGAGGAGGATGCCCGTCACCAGGATCAGTGCGGCTGCGATGTTGTTCTCCAGGTCGGCCACCGTGTTGCGGATGTACTTCGACATGTCGTAGGTGATGTCGAACTTCACGGCGGTAGGGGCCAGCTCTCGGGCCTTGTCAAGAACGGCCCGGATGTAGTCGGAGACGTGAACGATGTTGGCGCCGACTCGCTTTTGAATGTTCAGGGTGACGTTGTCCCGACCGTCCAGGCGCGAGTAGGTGGCGCGGTCCTTGAAGGCATCGCGGACGGTGGCGACATCGGCAAGATAGATGGGCTTGCCGTTGCGCACGGCCAGCAACAGATGATCCACGTCCTCGGCCGTGACCAACTCGGCGGGAACACGGACGTTGAACTTCGTGCCGGGCGTCTCCAGGCTGCCGGCCGAGATGTTCACGTTCTCGGAGGGAATCAGGCGCAGAACCTCCGGGATCGTCAGGTTGTACAGGGCGAGCCGGTCGGGATCGAATTCCAGCCGGATCTCCGGCTCCAAAGCACCCACGATGTCCACCTTGAGCACACCCGGGACGGTTTCGAGCTGGTCCTGCAGCTCATCCGCAATGGCCTTGAGCTGGACGGGTGAGACATCGCCCGAGATGCTGACGTACATGATGGGCATCTCGGCAATGTTGATCTCTTTGATCGTCGGCTCCTCGGCCTCCTGGGGAAGATTCCCTTTGGCTATGTCCACGCGATCTCGCACGCGCTGCAGGGCAACCTCCGTGGGCACGTCCGGCGTGAATTCCACGCTGATCATGGACATGCCCTCCGAGCTGCTGGAGACGACCTCCTTGACCCCGCGGATGCCGACGAGCTCCTTCTCGATCTTCATCGTGATCGAGGTCTCAACGTCTTCCGGCGCGACGCCCTCGTAGAACGTGCTGACGAGGATGTACGGAATAGGAATATCCGGGAACGCCTCGCGCGGCAGCGACAAATAGCTGTAGACACCGAGAATGACGATAATCAATCCCAGAACGGCGACGGTGATTCGGTTTCGGATGGAAAGATCGGTAAGGATCATAACGGCTGTTTACTTTCTGGTATGACCTGGACGTTCTGGCCTGGCGCGACGAA
>Ga0154636_1111_pt2 | contig 13218 bp, 21 predicted proteins | sample Rifle2008BG13ft_FD_116065 | JGI IMG/M metagenome (GOLD analysis project Ga0154636, IMG submission 116065) | Planctomycetes bacterium RBG_13_60_9 | reverse complement strand
AACCTTCAATATCCCTATCGAGCGGCCGCACAACGTCCCTATCGCGGCGGGGCGGGCCACGCGCAGCCGGTGCGTCATTTACAATGATTCCGGCTTCAGTTTCATCATCACGAAAATCCGGGGCATCAGTGACACGGACAACTATGACTTCAACCTTTTCGAGTCGGCCAGCAATACGGATATCTCCACCGGGACGGATACCCTGATCGATCTTGTCGAGTGTGAGACAGACGGCACGAGCGGCTACTATGACGAGGAGACGACGATCTCTCACGCGACCATTGAGAACAACCACTACGTGATTTTCGAGCACTCGGCGGGGACGGCGAACGCGCTTTTGATTTCTATAACGGGGTACTACAATGCGGACAAGGACTAACGGGTTTCTGTGGCGAGCGGGGCTGGTGCTGTTATGCCTGTGCGCTCAAGCCTGGGCCTTGAATGATTTCAGCGATGACCCGAACTGCGTCGCGCTCTACAACTTCGAGGCGGCGGATTTCACGACCCCCAGCGACTGGATAGAGACGGACCCCGGTGCAGATATCAGCTTCCCGGCGCGATATAAAGTCCAGTGGTCAAGCCTCAATACCCGCAACACGGACAGCTACGTCTATCACGACTACGGGGCCGGGTACTTCTCCGGGGACTTCACGCACAAGTTCATCCTGAACGTCTCAGGCTCCAGCAATGCCGCCGGCTATTGCTGGTTCCTGGCCAATACCATCGATGATGCCATTGGCCTGCGCACGGCGGGCATCGACTACATGGGCCTGCGTATCTATACCATGGCGATCCAGTTGTACGTCAGCGAGAACGGCACGGACTATACAGACGTGACCGTGGCCCTGAGCACGTCTACGGATTACTATATCACGATCTCGCGCGACGATGACGCCGGGGCCAACGGCACAGGGCAGATGACGGTGGACATCCACACCGGCGCGCACCACCCGGACGGCACGCACATCGATACTCTCACCGTGGACTGCGGGGCCGGCGAGCAGAACGATTTCCGTTACTTCTTTGTCACGCAGAGTTCCAACACCGGGAATAATTACTACCTGACGGGCTCCTGCCGGGACTACTACCTGGACGGCTCACGCGCGCCGATATTCCCCATCGATCTACTCCTGGACGCCAAGGGCGACAATGACCTTTACGACAACATCGACGCCAACACCGTGGATTACAAGCAGGGCACGCAGAGCGGCCAATTCGCCAACGCCGACGCGGACCAGGCATGGATCGAGGAGGCCTACCTGAGCGATGATTTCCCGTGCAAGGGCGGGACATCGAACACGAGTTTCTCTGTGGCATTCTGGGCCAATTCACCGGGCGTAGATGACACGCGAGTTCTGGGTAAAGGCAATGTCACTAATAGCACGAACTGCTGGTGCATCCACCTGGACGGTACCAAGGTCTATGCGGGTATCGGCTACAATGGCGGGGCCAGCGTCGAGGCCTTGTGGGGTACGGCGGTCCTGACAGCGGACCAGTGGTATCATATCGCGTTCACGTTCGACGGCGGGACAAAGGACTGGAAATTCCGGGTCTGGGACGCCACGGCCGGCAGCGTGGTCGATACCACCAGCGGCACGGCGGTGAATAGCATCAATGTGGAGGCCGGCGAGTTCTGGCTGGCGCATGAGCCCGGAAGTAATGTCTGGGAATTCACCGGCGTGCTCGATGAGGTTGTGATTTTCAACGACGTGCTGACGGATGATCAGATCGATGATATCCGGGGTGACCAGGAGCCGCCGGGCTGGGTCGGTGTGGTGTACGAGGATGACGAGTAGGGCGGGGCGGCAAGTAAGCGTGTGACGTGCCGCGTATGGCGCGTGAAGTGGTGCAAGTGACAACGGTTGGAATTGCAGCGGTAGGGGCAAAATGGGTATTACGGATGTGATTGGAAACGGCGACAGCCGGAAATTTTGGTGGTTCGGGGTCGCGTTGACGCTCATGGGCATCATCTTCGGCGCCGGCGGCTCGGCCTACCTGGCGCAGGACGCCGTCGCGCGGCATGAGCAGAGTATCAGTACCCTAAGAGACAAGGCGGTACTGGCAGAGGTCAATCAGGGCCGGATCGATGAGCGGCTCCGCAGTATTGACGGCAAGCTCGCCAGCATCGAACGCATGCTCCAGGGCCGGACCCTGAGCAACGTAAGTCCCGAAATATAGGCTCTCGCCAGAGCCTGAGCAGGACATGCTCCTCGTAAAGCCTCGTCGCGCCTTGCTCCGGCGCGGCGGGGCTGTTTTATGCGCAGGCGGGGGTGTCGTCATTCCTGATTAGGGGAAATACGCAATCCTAAGAATTGTAGGGTCCAGCCTAAAAAAAATAGGATTTCCTGTGGACGTCATGCGTCTATCTGCGTAGAGTGATGATATGAAAGCTGCCAAGCTCCAATGCGTTCGACAAAACAAAGCCCCGCGCACCGGCCACACCTTTTGCTTGGCAGCTTGGGACGCCGGGCGCGGGGCATATTCAAGCTATAGGATGGGGTTTTGGGAAGGAGATACGCAATGGACGGTTTCAAGCTGAGACAGGACATCATGTTCGTCCGCCTGGCGCAGGGTCTGCCGCGTCAGAGCCGCAAGATTCAAGCCGAGGCAGACATTGAGCCTTCACGTCTGCGGGCAAGCGCCCGGCTCTACTCCGGGGACGCCTTCGGCCAGATCAAGGCATTCGACGCGAGCACGCGCGACGTGCTGACGCGCCTGACTATCGACATCCCCGCCTGCTTCAGAAGCTCATACGTGCTGCCCCTGACGATGATCGACCGGGTGACGGGTTTTCTCGGCGAGCGGCAAGCCAAGCGTGCGGCATTGATTGACGCGTTCCTGGGCGACAGCTATACCGGCGAGCGCGAGGCGGCAAGAGACGCCCTGCGGGACTCCTTCCGAGAGACTGACTTCCCTGAGCCTGACGTGCTCCGCAAAGCATTCACGATGGACTGGTCGATCTTCAAGATGGCCGTGCCTGAGGGCCTACCAGAGAACGTCATGGAGCAGGAGCGGGCGAAATTCGCCGAACAACTGGAAAGCGTGTTTGTCCAGTGCCGTGCGGCGTTGCGGGAGTCAATGGCGGACCTTGTCGGGCATCTGGCAGACCGCCTCGCCCCGAACGCCGATGGCTCGCGCAAGCGCCTTGCGGCATCGACCGTCGAGAAGCTCCGGGAGTTCCTTGATACCGTCAACTCACGCGACGTGACCAGCGACGATTCGATCCGGGAGCTCTCAGACAAGGCCCGCGCCGTGATAGGAACCTACTCGGCGGACGATCTTCGCGGGGGGCTGTTCGGCAGCCGCGTCCGCGAAGGGCTTGTTGCCGTCAAGAGTGAACTGGAAACCCTGATCGAGCGGGACGGCGGGCGAAAGATTGATCTGGACATGTAATGAGAGGAGAAGGCATGAGACGCAAGAGGCACACCAACTATGTCATTGTGTACAGACGACGACGCAGAATCTTCTCTTGCCATACAGGAGGGGAAGACTGGCAATCGGTGCTACGAGAAATGGGTATCCCGGAAGATCGTGTGATCTTAATGTGCAGCAAGAAGGACGCCGTGATTTACAAATAGGGTAATTGGGTATGAATTGCGGAGATATAACATGATATCCTTGAAGTCCTTTCGACGCGCCGCTGTGCCGCTGCTGGCCATTCAGACGGCAGATCCGGCAGAGATCATCCGGCTGGCCATCAGAGAGGCCGGGGGCAACGGCACGAGCTACCCGGCCCTGGCGTGGGACTGTATACATGGCATTGTGCCGCTGAATACAGAATCGCAGGCCCTGGCGAATGCCCTGAACGACAACCAGCCGCCGCCCATCGCGACAGGCAACCCTGTAGAGGCCCTGCGGGCACTGGAGCAGATCAAAGGGGATGAGACAGCCGCCAAGAGCATTATCATGGCCCTGGGCATGGCTGACGTGTTGACTGAGCCATCTGCCGGTATTCCTGCCCGGCAGGCCCTATGGAACCTGCGGGATACTCTTTCCCAGCAGGGGGCGATTCTGGTAATGACCGTGCCGACGGGCTGGCGCAACCCCTTCCCGGATGATATCGCCGTGCTGGTATCACCGCTGCCCGGACGCGAGGAGCATGAGCAGATCGCATGCCGGATCTGTGCGGACGCCAAGCTGAGCGAGCCGTCCGCCAAAGACCGCGAGCGGATCGGGGATGCGCTCCTAGGCCTGAGCGGCTTTGCTGCAGAGCAGGCCGTTGCCCTGTCGCTATCCAAGAGCGGCATCGACATCGGCTCCCTCTGGGCGCGCAAGCGGCAGCAGATCAGCGAGACGCCGGGCCTGAGCGTGTACGCCGGAACTGAGACGTTCGCGGACCTGGGCGGGTTGGAGCAAGCCAAGAGACTGTTCGGGGCCATGCTCAAGGGCAAGCGCAAGCCGGGCGCAATCTGCTTCTGTGACGAGATCGAGAAGTCCCTTGCCGGCAGTGCCGGGGATACGTCCGGCGTCTCACAATCCATGCTGGGCTACCTGTTGGCCTACATGCAGGACAACAATGCCTCCGGGTCCATCCTGATCGGCCCGCCGGGCTCCGGGAAGAGCGCGTTGGCGAAGGCCATCGGCAATGAGGGCGGGATTCCCACCGTGACATTGGACCTTGGGGGGCTCAAGGGCTCGCTCGTCGGCGAGTCTGAGGCCCGCACTCGCACGGCCCTGTCTGTAGTCACGGCCATCAGTGCCGGCAAAGTGTTCTTTGTAGCGACGTGCAATGCCATCAGCATCCTGCCGCCTGAGCTTCGGCGGCGGTTCACGGTAGGGACGATGTTCTTTGACTTGCCCTCGAAACAAGAGCGTGACGCCATCTGGCCGATCTACTTGAAGAAGTACGACCTGCCCAAACAGAAGCTCCCGGCCTGTGACGGTTGGACGGGCGCCGAGATCCGCCAGTGTGCTGATATGGCTGACAGGCTGGGGCTATCCCTGATCGAAGCCGCCAAGTTCGTGGTTCCTGTAAGCGTGTCGGCCCGCGAGAAGATTCAGGCCCTTCGGCTTGAGGCGAGCGGGCGGTATCTGTCGGCATCCACTGAGGGCGTGTTCACCTGTTCAGTGCCGTCCGTGGCGGCTGCAACCAGAAATGTGACCATCGAGGAATAGGGGGTGTACTATGCCATGTAACTCAATTACCTTGCAATCGATCAATCTGGCCAAGGCCGTCCCTACCATCCTGGAGGACGCACTGAAAGCCGCCGGGTGGAATATCACGGAATCGACGGCCACGGGTATTGCCGCTTACAAGGCCGGTATCTATCTGGGTTGGGTTGCCGGTAAAGGCCTCAATGTGACCGGCTATTATCCGCAAGAGACAGTTACGGCCATCACCAAAGCCTACAGCAAGCAGGCAGTGACATGGGCAGCCAAACGTGCCGGGTGGACCGTGCAGCAGACGGCGGGTGACAAGCTTACCGTGACAAGGAGATAGCTATGGACTCTATGGAAATCACCATCCTGGAAGATGGGCGAATCAAGGTTGAGACTGGCCCGGTTTCCGCGCCCAACCACATGACCGCTGAGGCATTCATGCGGAACATGGCGCAGGCTTGCGGCGGCAAGCAGGAGCGCAAGCACAAGCACGGTATGCTCGGCGCGGCTGCGCATGCCGCGAAGCACGCCCTGGGAATGGGGCATGAGTCATGAACGCGAAACAGAGAATGAGACATATCAAGCATCTAGCGGACGAAGCTGAGAAGGCGATGCAACCCAAGCCGCCGTCAAAGGGCTATCCGAACGGACGGCCCGCTGTGAACGATGTATCAATCCCCGGAGGCGGTTGCCTGGGCAAATTCACCAAAACCGAGTTGGACTATCTGTTGACCCGGTTCAAGAGCGTGCGCGGGCCGATGATTTTTCTCGGCTACGTGGAATTTGAGCGGAAGTGATAGTGACGACGGCCCCGATGTGCAGGTACAAGGCGATGGAGTTCAGGGCGTGCAGGTTCGATGAGTTTCCGGGTTCAATAGGGGAAGGGAAAGGGGTAATCCCATGCGATGCTTAGGTTTGACAATCTGATGGAGCGCTATCGTACTTACCTTGTACTGGCTGCTGCACAGCCTGGCACATATTCTTGAGGCGGTCGGGCCGGGGTTGAAGCAACTGGAATTGTTGGGGAAGTAGAAAGGAGCAAATCATGATAGACGGTCATATCAGCAATAGACTGGTGGAGCGGCCAATCGTCATTGGCGGACCACAGAAGCAAAGTGAACGCCGCACGCGGATTGACCGCAACGGCTGCGGCTGGCTTGTGACCTGGATTCACGGCGAACGAATGAGCCGTTTCGAGTGCCCGGATGTGCACACGGCGCGCAACCTCGCGGCCATGCTGGACGATCCGGGAGTGAGGCTGATTGACTGAGGCTGGGACTACGGGGACTGGAATCATTGGGGAAGTAGGAAGGGTACAACATGGGCACAGCAGTAGATGTGGAAAAGGCATTGGGCAGGGACCTGGACATAGTCGCCTATCTCAAGGCCGTGCTGATCGTAGCACGGAGAAACAAGTTTGTGGATTTCGCCGAGGCCTGCGAGCGAGCGATTGCGGAGATCGAGCGGCTGCGGTCATTGGGCGGATCGAATGTATCATCAGGCAGGTATAGGGAGATTGGCTGTGGCCGCAAGGATCGACGCCGCGAAAGTGGAGCGGGTGACGGGCTACTTTGAGCAGGTCCATGCCGCGCTCGCAGGGGCCGGTCAGATAAGGGGCCAAGGGATTGTCGCCGAGCTCCTGGACTTGATTGGCATCATGGACGCCGCATGGATGACCGCGGATCGTGAGTGCGAGCAGGTCCGGGCGGCGTTTGGGGCGCGGATTGCGCGGCTGGAGCAGGAGAACAAATGGCTCCGTGATATGATGGAAAAGAAAGGGGACGGTAAGCATGGACCAGCAGCCGAAACTCAAAGCGACCCACGGCCCGAGCCTGCTGAACAAGGCCCAATTGCGCGAGTACATCCTGAGCCGGTCAAAGGAGTTGCGGGCTGTCTGGCATCCTGAACGGGTATCCGCCGAGGCTATCGACATGATCGAGTACAAGCTCCGGCGGCTGATCGATATCAAGGCCATGCCTTTGATTGAGGCTGAGTTGCGGCAGATGCTCGACCGGAGTATCTCTCAGCACCCGACAAAGGGTGTGACGTTCCAACAGGTACTTTGAAAGGAGCATGAGACATGCCAATAGATCGCAGTATCACCGATAAGCACCCGCAAATGCTGCACGAGTGGCCGATCCTGCTGGCCTATCGGGGCTCGATCGCGCACGGAATGTACGTCGCGCCATCAGACCCCGCCGGGATCGATGACAAGGACGTGATGGGCATCTGCATCCCACCGATGGAATACTACTACGGTATGAAGGAATTCGGGTCTCGGGGAACCCGCGAGATCAAAGAGGGGCCGTGGGACATCGTACTATTCGAGTTGCGAAAAGCGATGCGCATGCTGGCACAAGGGAATCCCAATATCCTCGGCACTCTCTGGCTGGAGCAGCAGGACTATATCCTCGTGACGCCGGTCGGGAGATTGCTTATTGAGAACCGCGATCTGTTCGTCGGCAAGCACGTCTACAACAGCTTTACCGGCTATGCGCACGGGCAACTTCACCGGATGACTCACGGCAGCTATGAGGGATACATGGGTGAAAAACGCAAAGGCCTCGTAGAGAAGTTTGGCTACGACTGCAAGAACGGGGCGCACCTGATCCGCCTGCTTCGCATGGGTATTGAATTCCTTGTGACCGGGCGATTACAGGTCAAGCGGCCCGACGCTCAGGAGTTGCTCAAAGTCAAGCGGGGCGAATGGTCCCTGGAGCGGGTACAGCGCGAGGCGGATGCATTGTTCGGCAAGGCCCACGATGCACTGATTGCATCGAAGTTGCCTGATGGGGTGGACCGTGAGAAGATCAATGCTCTGTGCGTACGGATAGCCGAGACTTGGCTTGATAAGAAAGGTGCCTTATGACCCGCTATGCTGAAAACACCAGCGTCTCCGTCGAGAAGTCCCGCGCCGAGATCGAGCGGACGCTTCAACGCTACGGCGCCGAGAAGTTCGTCAGTGGATGGGACCAAACGACGGCCACTATCGGCTTCGTATTTCGGGGCCGGGCTTTCAAGCTGTCATTGGAATTGCCGGACAAGGCAGATTTCCGCCTGACGCCCGCCGGCAAGTATGAGCGGCATCCTGACGATGCCTTGCGGGCGTGGGAGAAAGCCTGCCGTGAGAACTGGCGGGCCCTGTGCCTGTTGGTCAAGGCCAAACTCGTGGCCGTCGAGCAGGGGGTGGCTACGCTGGAAAATGAGTTCCTGGCATATACCTGCCTGCCGTCCGGCCAGACCGTGAGTGATTGGCTCCAGCCGCAGATCGAGCGGGCGATTGAGACCAAGCGCATGCCGGTGGCGTTGTTGCCGGGAGAGTGAGGCGGCAAAGCACATAGCGTAACGCCACAAGCCCATACTTTTCTCTTCACTGAAAGCCCGGTTTTCCATACGGCCGGGCTTTTTCATGCGCAAAAAAGAGAAGGGGCAAGGCCCGGATAAATCTCGGCGGTACTGAGATACACCGAGGGGAAAGACCGGACCTGCCCCAGCGCGCATATCGTTGCTCGTGTGCTACGGGATCTGGCTCGTGGCTGTTTGCAGATTGGTGAATGCCCGCGTCACGTCAGTGCCGATCAGCACGGCAAGGCCAATGGCCCCGGCTGCAATCAGGCCGATCATGATCGCCCACTCCACTGTCTCCGTTCCTCTCTCATCCCTCAGAAATCTCAGTACGTGCTTCATAATACTATCCCCCCATATATGGGTTTCATTGTGGGCCGTGACGCCACGGCCCGGAGGGGATTGTCGCGCATGGGGGGCGGGCGGGGCTATCGGGAATCCCCGCATTTTGCAGGCAGAGGCAGGCTGACGGTATAGGCATCCTGCCTACTGCAAATTGCGTAAATTCCCTATACAAGAAAGCCTTGACAGGGGCGTCTATATGGGTAGAATCAAGGCTGAAAGTTGGGTGTTGTGCCCGACGCCGGTCTGAACCGTAAATCAGGAGACAAGCCATGAAAGCCACGCCGAAGACGACAAGCCCACGCGACTATTATGACAGCCCCACAACATACCTGTTCGGCTATGACTGGATCGAGTTGCCGCCGAACTGTCGGACGGGCTCATTCAGCAAGGCTCTGACTAAGGCACACACATTGCCGTCCGCGGCGGTCGCGGACTTCGCATCGCGCCCACGCGCGGAAGGTGACGTACTCCTGCGGGCTCTGCATGATGGACGATGGCAGATGTTTCAGCGGCGGCAGGTTACAGGGCGTCGGTGGTCGGATGCCGGGCACGATAGCTATGCGGTCAAGGCTCCGTGCGGAACGGGGCGGATGTTCATTCAGTAACCACTAAGCCCGCGCGATCGCCCTCATGGGACGGCGCGGGCTTTTTCATTAGGCCGATCCAAGCACTCTCTTTGCCTCAGTCAGATGTTTACTGTAGGCGGCCATTTCTGTGCATGCGGGGCAGTCCGGTTCCCTCCGGGAGTGGTAACAGCCCCGCCAGACCTTCACGAGCTTTCGCCACTGCCGTATGTCCCGCCGTACCTGGTGCGGGTGGTCAAGGGAATAGCCAACAGCTCCGTCGATCTGCCCCACCTTCATGCGCTTGTGCCTCCGCAGGATTCTCTCGATCTCATTCCTGGAGGGCGTCATCAGGCATCCATAGAGAAACTCTGTCTGGTGGATGGCGTCTATCAGGGCATCCTCCAGTATCACGATTCGGGCTTGGTCCTTTGTCATTCGTCGGTCCTTTCATTAAGCCACTCATCCACCGGCAACTTGTTCACAGCATCCACGAGCGCCGCGTCTACGTTCGTGTACGTGCTCGCCGTGAGCTTCGGGTCCGAGTGCTCCAAGAGCACCTGTGCCACGGACAGCGGCACACCCTTGATCTGCATGCTGCTGGAGTATGTCACGCGCAAATCCTGCAGGCGCAGGTTCGGTAGCCCCGCACGCTGGCGGATCTGCCGCCATTTTTTGTGCGTGTTAGAATCCGCCGCGAACAGGCGCCCGTCACCCGGGGGCAGGTTCCCCACATAGGCGAGCAGGGCGGGCATGATCCTGGCCGGCAGGGGGCGGAACAACATGCCCTTGCGGGTCTTGCGGGATTTCGAGTCGATGCAGTTGCGGGCAAAGTCAATGTCCGAGACCGTCAGCGTTTCCACGTCCCCGGCACGCAGGCCCGTGCTGAGCAGCATCAATAGACGCATATACCAGCACTCGGAGCGGGTGCGGGCTACAGCGAGGAGTTCGCGGACCTGTTCGCTGGCGAGGGGCTTGGGTTGGCGCTTGTCGGCCTTGACCTTGTTCACCTCAATGGCGCCGTCAATATAGCGGCGGCGGCCGTCCTGTGCCCAGGCGAGGAATGCCTGGAGGTTCGTGATATCCTTGTTCAGCGTGTCCTTACTGATCGGCCGGTTGGCGTTCTCGCCTTTGAGCTTTCGCTGGCGGGGCTCGGCGGCCCTGTGGCGGATGAAGGTGTCCACGACCCGCTGCGTGATATGCCGGCTGTCAGCCCTGCCCATGAGCCGGGCGAAATGGTCGAGCGTCCGGGCCGCTTCGATCTTCGATGACGCCGTGAGCTGGCGGGTGTCGAACGAATCGAGGTAGTCCGTGACCAGTTCATTCCACGGCATGGGGATTATGGACGTGAACACGTCGCTGTTCAGTTGCTGGTACTTGAGTTTGGCGTAGTGCTCGGCTAAGGCGCGATCGGGCAGGGCCTTCTTTCGCTGCTTACCTGACTCTCGCCAGTACACCCACCAGCCGGGACGGTCATGGCGAGTAGCTACTCTTACCTTGTGCATGATTGCTCTACTACTGCATCAAAAGACCGGGGCTGTGAACGCCCGTGTGAGCGTATGTAGCCTTGCGGACAACATGGCCCCGGATGATTGCCTGATAACACGATTTTCACGCGGGCCATCCTACCTCAGCAAAGCCTGTGGAGCAATGGGAAAGTACCCAAATAATACCCGCACTTTCAAAAAGCGCCATAAGTCTTGCGTATATTGGTGTTTAGGTAGGTGGGCAGCGGATTAGAAATCCGTTGCTCTATCCTGCTGAGCTACGGGCGCTGGTCATTTATTGCGATTCGGCCCGGAAAAGCGGGCTTTTCACTCTACATCTCATGTTGCATATATTGGGTATATTTGCCTAAAAACAATACCCTTACAATACCCAATGTCACTCCTACGTCACAACCTTCCGTCAGAAAACACCGGCCGTGTCGCGGATCGACGGCCTGCGCCGCGGCGCGCGGAGGGGTATGATGCCTATCGCGCCACGGGCCGTCAGTTGTTTCCGGCAGGGCCGGCGCAGTTACCATACCAGATCGGCTGCCGGCCGGGTAAGCATTTTCCTTAGTCTGTATCAGCGTTTTCCTTATCAAAATCCCACTTACCCGCTGCGCCATATGCGGTAAAATACCTACGTGGCCCTGTAGGAGAGATCCGGTGTGGATGCCGGGGCGGGGCGCGGAGAAAACCTGCTGCGACAAGGGAGTCATCATGGCCCAGCAACTGCGGATCGTGCGAGCGGAACCTGAACAGAATCCACGAGAGGCGAGGATCATTTCCCTTTTGCCCCACGCCGACGACGCACTTTTGGCTTTGATTGAGCAATCGCTTCGCCAATCCGCGGCCCTGGAGCAGGTGCGGCTTTTGCGAGAATCTCTACAGCCCTTAGCCGCGACTCCAGGGCCTGCCTGATCATCTGGTCGATCCGCTTGAGCAGGGACTCGACGTAGTGGTGCGCGGGCTCCTCGTGCTGAGCAAAGAGCAGAATGAGCGGCCAGCAATCCGGCCCCAGCCGATAGATCATTCTGACCGCGCCCTCGATCATGGTGGATTTCGGGAGCTTCTCCGTCATCTCCAGCCATTCCCGCCAGGCGGCTTCCGAGACGCTGCCTTGTATCCTGTCGCCACTCGGCAATTTCGGACCTTGTACCGTATGATTTGCCATTGCACTACTCTCGATATCATTCATCGCCACTTTTCTGCCCTCCAAACGACAAATTTTTCAGCACCCCCAAACGCGCTCTAAGGTGCTATTCTATAAAGGTTTAGGCTCCAGCCTAACCTAATCGGAAAAGTTTTTGGCCTAAAATTACACCATTTTCTTATTGACACAGGAACCTAATCGCGTTAGGCTCGTACCTATTAGCGTTAGTAAGGAGCGATTTATGCCAAGCGATATCGTCAAAGTCGATTTCCCCCAAGCACTGCGCGAGCAGTTCGACAGGAGTGATCTGCGGCGCAGGGCAAAAACAGACCCCGAGGCCATCCGCAATGCTATCGCCAAGGTGCTTGACGCGGAGCGACCCCGGCGGCGGGGCAAGCGAACCCCGGCTATCAGCAGGACCAGAACCGCCCACATGGTCACCGCACAAACAATACGGACGGAAGCAGGGGAAGACGATAGGCAAACCCCTAAAAGCAGGTAAGGAATATGCGTAGAGTTAGAGTCCACATTCAATCCGTGACCATGCACCTGCCCGAAGGTACCAAGCCCGGTCAGCTCTGGACGATCAAAGAGGCGGCCGGGGCGATGGGCCTGAACCAATGGGCCGTCTGGAACTGGTTTCGGCATCGGACAGAAAACGGATTCATGGCCTATCGGATCGGCGGGCGGATTTACGTGCGGGCGGGGGAATTCGTCCGGTGGATCGAGGCGAACCTCCAACCGATATAGGGTGATATATGCGAGAGAGTTGTGGCTTGCCCACAGGTACGGATCAGTTACACGATACGCCGCACTTACCGGTTGCCTCGGCGGAAAACTGGGAACCGGGTTTTTTAGACTAACTGAAACCTTTTAAGGAGCACGAGCATGACACTGAAATTGAATCAGATCATCGCACTGGTGGGTGGCCGAAAAACGGCTATCCAGAAGGTGTTGACGGGCATCCATCACGGATGGAAGGCGGAGCGGGTCATGGGCATGACTCGGACCTACCAGCCAAAGCACGAGGACGGCGAGCGGTTCCCGCCCGAGAACAAGCCCCTCCAGTTGCGCGTGGCGGATGAACTTGAAAGCCTTCAACGGGAGTTGGCCGGCTTCTGGGATCTGGTAGCTACGCAGGAGACTTCCAATACGCAGGCCAAGGCGGATGTCATCGTAGACGGTGACACTGTCCTGAAAGAGATACCCGTGAGCATGCTGCTGT
>Ga0154636_1221_pt1 | contig 13333 bp, 8 predicted proteins | sample Rifle2008BG13ft_FD_116065 | JGI IMG/M metagenome (GOLD analysis project Ga0154636, IMG submission 116065) | Planctomycetes bacterium RBG_13_60_9 | reverse complement strand
CTCAAGATCGATGGTATAGACCAGCTTCGTCTGGTCGCGCACCACGGTCACCCGGACATCTCGGCCGTCTTCGGCCAGAGCCGTCTCGAACGGCGCCTGCTGCCGGGCGGCATCCCGCCGGACGCTGTCCATCGTATGCAGCCCCATCCACGGACGGGACAGCCCCTCGAAGAAGCTGTATCGCTCCTGCTTGCTCACGACGCTGCCGTTGCCGTCGAGCACGCAGGCGCTCGTGTCGCTGTCCATGATCGTCAGGTCGCGTCCGATCTGCAGTCGCAGCCACGGGTTGTGCTCCCGGGCGGTCGCGAAGATGAACGGCAGGCGGCCCTGGCCGTTGATGACGCGTTGCCCGATTCGGCCGCTGACGCGGAAATACGTCCATCCTCGCTTGTGCATGGCGTCGCGGTTGTCCACGATCGTGGCGTCGGCGCGCCAGTCGCTCTGGAAGTAGTCTTCGTTCAGGACGTTCCAGTGTCGTACCGCCCAGGGCTTGACGCTCTGCCCTTCGCTGTTGCGCTCGACCACGACGAGCAGGCCCCGGCCCCTGGCGGATATCGGTTCGATTTCCGGACTCTTGCCCTGGACGCGAGACAGGAAGGATCGCAGCTCGCCGCCATCGGTCGGAAGGGCGAAGACGCTCAGATCGTCCTGCCACATCCGGTAATTGTTGATCGTGACGGTTCTGCCCTCGTAGGTATAGTTTCCGAGGGCGTTCTGGAGGACCTTGCGGTCGGGGTTGTCGGCGGCGGGGCCGGCGCTGGCCCGCAACATCATGGGTCCATCCGGCTCGCCGGGGAAGTAGAACCAGTACGCCTGGCCGGCAGTCTGCCCGGCGTCGAATGGGCTGGATACCGCAGGAGTGACCGTCGGTATGACGCCTCCGGCGTCCAGCCCGGGCCCGGACGTCACGGCCGCCGTGCCCATCGTCAGCGCGCCGGCAGCGGCCATGGTCACCAGGGCGGTCTTGGTCGTCGCGGCCCCCACGGCCCCGGCCACCAGGCCCACCTTCATTGCCGCCACGGGAACCGTCAGCTCCGCCGCCGCCGCCTCGCTCGACGCCGTCAGCTTGCCGAAAATCACCACAGCAGCCAGGAGCGAGCCCCTCCCAAAGCCGTTGCGCGACAACTCTTTCTGCAGCGACTGCTTGGCCCGCATGAACAGCATGCGGGTGCTGAACTCGCTGCAACCCATCGACTCCGCGATCTCGGAATAGCTCATCCCATCATAACAGCGCATGATCAGGACGGCTTTGTGACGGGTCCGCAGCTTCTGCATCGCGACCGAGACAATCTGCTTCAACTCCTGGCTGACCAAGTTCTCGAATCCCCCCTGACGCTCTTTCATTGGCCCCCGGCGCCTCTCCTCTGAGGCGGCCGCATGGTGCAGTGCCTTCTCTGTCCGATAATGGCGATGAAGCTTATTGGTCGCGATCCCGTACAGCCAGGACCAGAATCGATCCGGCCGTTGCAGCTTGCCCAGTACCTTGAACATCTCTAACAAGCTCTCCTGTACGATTTCCTGGGTGAGATCATTCTGCTGGGTCAGACGATACACATAGACCCGCAACCTTTCTGAGGCGATCCCTGCCAGCCTGTCCAGGCTCTGTTTGTTCCCTCGCCGAGCCTGTTCTACCAACTCAATGTAATCCACCTGCCCGTCCATTCCCCACCACTGGTCCTTCCTGCTGGGCCTCTCTTTACAGTACTAAGTGCCCCTCTTGCCCCCCGGCGCAACGGTTTTTCTTCACATTCCGGGTCATCGGCCAAACCCATGATGCGCACAAGCAGATTCTCCATACAAGCACATTCCACAGGGACACCACTGGGGCAAGCCCCACTCTACAACTACGGCCGCGCCCGTGCCCGGTCACGCGAGCCGAGACTTCATTTGTGCCGCTCGCCGCACCGCAAGATTAAGTGCCGGCCCCGCCCATCCGATAGCTCTCTTAGCACCTGAGAGACAACCGACGAATGACACAGCACTGGCTGACAAACTGAGTACAAAGGACCGACGATGCACGATTCTGCCGACCGCCCGGGCAAGGTCATCACGATCAACCGGAATGACACGATCAAGCAGGCAGCGACCCTGATGGCCGCGAACAACGTGGGCTGCCTGATCGTCAATGACGACCAGGGCCGGTTCATCGGCCTGGTCACCGAGCGGGATGTGGCCCGCCACGTGGCCGACTCCCCCGACACCGGCCACCTGCCCGTCGCCCAGATCATGACCGACCGGGTCATTTCCTGCGCCCCTGGCACCCCCACCCACGAAGCGCGGCGAATTATGGCCACCCAGCGCGTCCGACACCTGCCCATCGTCCAGGATGGCGTCGTCGTGGGAATCCTGTCGGCCCGGGACATCATGACCCAGCAACTGCTGGAGGACCGTGCGGCGGCCGAGCAGGTCGCCGTCCTGTCCAAGTGCCTCCAGAGCACCGACCTGCAGGAGGCCGCCGAAATCGTCGCCGCCGAAGCACCAAAGCTCTTTGAGGCCAGAAGCTGCGTGCTCTACCTCCACCCCCAGGACGATCCTGGCAAGGGGCCCGAGATCGTCACCTCCAACCGCTGCCTGTGCTTCGACGGCAACTGCCCGAACACGGAGTCGGCGGCCCGCATTCCCCTGGGAGGCGGCTTCTTCGAAGAGCTGCCCACCGAATGCTTCGAGCAGGGAGGCCAACCCCCGCGACTGGTGCTGCCCCTGAGCATCGCCGGCCTGCGGGAACCACATGGCGCCGACCAGAAACGCCTCACCGGCTTTTTGTGCATGTGCGGCCTGGCCTCGTCCTGCACGGCCAACCGGGAGCTTACCTCCTACAAGGCCAGGCTGGCGGGCGAGATCATCGTCGCCCATCTGACCAACGCCATGCGCTACCAGCAGGCGAGGCTTACCTCCCTGACAGACCCGCTCACCGGCGTGGGCTCGCGCCGGCTGCTCGAAGACAAGCTCCAGATGGAATGCGAACGGGTACAAAGGTACAAGCGGTCCTTCTCCGTGGCGATCATCGATCTCGACCACTTCAAGGTCATCAACGACACACTGGGCCACGCGGCGGGGGACGAGGCGATCAAGGCCATGGCCCGGCGCATCGAGGAGCAAAAGCGAAAGCCGGACGTCCTGGCCCGCTACGGCGGCGATGAATTCGTCATGCTCATCCCCGAAACCGGGGCCGCCGAAGCCGCTGTCCTGCTGGACAGAATCCGACAGCACGTCCACCGGATTCCCCTCGAACAGGACCTGTCCCTGTCCATCAGTTGCGGCATCGCCGAGAACACTCCGGAGCAGGACGTCGCCCCCGGCGAGATGATGCGACGGGCCGACCTGGCACTCTACGAGGCCAAAAACGCCGGGCGAAACTGCGTCAAGCTCTGGGACAAGGACATGGGCCACCTGGTCAACCCCGGCGACCTCGAAATTGAGCGGATCAAGAAGCTCCAGAGGCGAATCCTCGGCCTCTCGGAGAAGGCGGAGAAGGCGTTTATGGAGAGCATCTGGAGCCTCGTGCAGGCCCTCGAAGCCAAGGACACCTACGCCCGCAAGCACTCGGAGAACGTCACACATTACGCGGTCCAGATCGCCCGGATGATGGACCTGGGCCCGAAGCACTCCGACCTGATCCGGCGGGCCGCCATGATCCACGACATCGGCAAAATCGGCATCCCGGACGCCATCCTGTTCAAGCCCGGCGTCCTGACCCCGCACGAACGCCGCGTCATCGAGCAGCACCCGCTCATCGCCGTACGCATCCTCGAACCCATGAGCTTTCTCGAAAAGGAAGTGGCGATCGTGCGTCACCACCACGAGAAGTGGAACGGCCAGGGCTACCCCGACGGCCTGGCCCGGATGGCCATTCCGCTCGGTGCCCGAATCATCGCCGTGGCCGACACCTTCGATGCCCTGACCTCCAACCGCTCCTACCATGTGCAGCGCCCGATCCCCGAGGCGATTCGCATCCTGAAGGACTCCGCCGACTACGATCTCGACCCAACCGCCGTCGAAGCGATGCTCGCCTGGATTGAGAGCTTCACCATCCGGGTCGGCAAGACCTCGGAGGAACTGGCCGTGGAGGATCTGCTCGCCACGCACGAGCCCGTCCCTGCCCCTGCCGTCGCGGTCGCCGTAGCCCCAAACGGCGGCGACGCAGAGCGGTCACGCAACTGACAGTAGAGACGCACCGCCACTGTCCCAAAGAGACTACCCTCTCGGCTGCCTGTCCTACGCTGGCGTAGGCATGTTCTGCCGGACGGGCAAACGCATGCTTACGCGAGTGTAAGCATGGCACCCAGGATGGGGAGCGATTTCACCACGAGGCTCTTTCAAACAGACAGCCCGCTGACGCTTTCCTCAAGGACAAACCTGCCTCGGTCCGGAAAAAGTACCTGACACCGTCCGGTTCCCTCGTTCATCGCATTGGCATAGACATAGTAGATCCCCGGCTCATCGGACAAGAACATCGCCGAAGGCGAGCCAGTGTTGCGAGAGGATGGCCAAATCCCTGGAATCGACCTTGCAGTCGCCGTTGATGTCGCCGGCGATGATCGTCTCGCAGGCCGGCTCACCGAAGTAGCTCTTCGAGGCCTCGGCCGTGCCGCCGTAGGCCCCCATATTGATTCGCCCGCCGTTAGGGAACGGCTCATCGCCCACCGGGCTATTCGGATCGCCCGCGTCGATGCACGGGCTGGTCACATCGTCTTTAACCCAGCTTTGACTGCTGGGATCCCAGCGTCCGCTCTGACTCTTGAGGTGATAGTCGCCGTCCACCCAGATAGCATTCACGTCCGTGGGGTCGCCGGGTACGTTGGGATCGCTTGGATTCACCCAATGGCCTGGATTGGCGAAGCAAGGATCGGCGTCGATGTTGCCTGACCCGGGCCAGCCACCCTCGATGTCACTCCATTGTACATCTGCTGAGCTTGCTGTGGTAGCGAATGCAGGACCATGATTATCCCAGAGTATGCAGCCGTTCAACCTCGCTCGGCTGTTCCAAGTGTCGGATATCCCGGCTCCCGCCCGCGCGGAGTTGCCTACGAAAAGGCAGTTGTTCATGACGGGGCTGCTCGACACGTTGAACACTCCGCCCCCGCCATCCTGACGGGCCGAGTTCCCCACGAACCGGCAGCGAGTGAGCTTTGGATTGCTGGTTTTCACGTTGGCGATCCCACCGCCTCTTTCCGTCGCGTAGTTGGCGACAAACAAGCAGTCAATGAGAACAGGGTGGCTCTGATAGTTGTACATCCCGCCTCCATCCCCGGCATAGTTGGCTTGAAATGTGCATCGGATGAACGTGGGACTGGTAGAATAGGAGTTCTTGACGCTCCCTCCACTTTGGACCACACAATTCCCAACGAACGTGCAGTCGATCACGGTGGGGCTGCCGTTGTTGGTGTTGAGACCTCCTCCACCTGTGGGGTCCTCCCGGCCAGCGATGTCGTGGTAGCCTCCGGTGATGATGAAACCGTCCAGAACAGCCGTCTCATCAACGTCGAAGCCGGTAACGACGCATCGACTGTTGTCCTTGCGATTCGCTCGATGTCGCAGATCAAAGAGGGGGGTACGTGAGTCTGGCAGGATTGATCTACTCAGCTCTACGTCGTCACCATTATGATCGCCACTCAAGATCGTTCTGAAGGCAATGATGTCACGCGCGTTGGGGTCTTCTGCTCCAAGACCGGCGTAGCCGCCTTTCAGGGTGACCCCGCTGTAGAGCTTGAATGACCCCTTTCTCCTCTCCTCGGCCACAACGTCAGGCGGCCCACCAACGCTACCCGAATAAGAGGGCTTGTAGATGCCTTGGGCCACGCGAACCTCAACAGGCTTGGTCGCCGCCCGAGCGCTCCACAGTGCGCTGTCAAGGTTCGGGTTGGCGTCTACCCATGATGACCCGTTGTTTCTTCCTTTCGCGTTCGCGTCGACGTAGATGGTGCGTCCCCACGAGGTTTCCTGGAGAGCCAAAACAACAACCAGGATCACCAAGGGCCAATGAGTCAATATGTTCTCTGCGAATCGCATTTCCGACCTCCTCTAATTCTGTGAGGATTCCCTCTTGAGCGTCGTGCTCGTACGCTCACGGTCTTGCAGAAGCTTGCGCACATAGCTTCTGTTGTCGGCCAGTTCCTGGCGCCGCTTGGCAGGGTCTGGCGCATCCTCATATGATTTCGTGCTTATCGCACGATCGAGCCTGGCGTCAACGGTGCGGAGGGCGCTGTCGTGGTATCGGGCAATCGCGTTGCGTGCCGCCAGAGCCTTGATGTGGTTCAGCGAGAGATAGCCAAAGGGCCACTGACCATCTACGAGATTCAACTCGTTGAGCAGCCCTTCCACCTGGTCCGGCTCTGCAACAGCCCCGGAATGGATCATTCGGCTCTTGAGATAGACCTCCCAAACCCTCTGGCGAAACCAGTCCGGGAGGATGCCTCTCTCCGCCACGTCGCGGCTTAACGCAGGTCCTTCCACGGTTTTGAAGATTGGACTACTGTTGGATCGCTTATCGAGGGCGTCCAACAAGGTGGATCCCACGGGGCGGAAATCATACAGCGTGAATACCCTGTCCCGTCGAACGTCCGCCCTTCGTGCCCAGTAATCATTGAAAAGATCGATCAAGGCAGACTCTGGCTCGGTCCCCTCCATTCGGTCCAGCGTTCGCACCGCCTCCAGCTTCACCAGCGGCACGTAATCAGGCCATCTGGGGGACTGCTCCTTCCTCGCAATGTCACGCAGCAGGGTTGCCGCCTTGGGGCCTTCAATCTCACCCAACCGCCTCACGGCAGCCATTCGGATAAACTCATTGCCGTTCTGAAGGAACGGCTCAAGCTGGCCTCTATTCCCTGCTTCTCGGACTTGGGGTGGTATCTCGAATTCACCGCGTGCCCACCTCATGTATTCCTCGCCCACACGCGCATAGCCGGGAACGAAAGCCGACATCACCACAAGAGCTGCCAATACTGCTCCTCTTCTCATGAGAAACGCTCCATTCTGAAATGAGTATACCATTTTACATCCCCTGTTGGTAGGTACTCTTGTCAGTAGGTTTGCCATCGCTTGCCCTCCTTTGACCAGTCGTTATCAGGGTCTGTCTTTCCTGCTGTGCTGAGTGCATTCGGGTCGGTGTAATTCATCTCCGCAATGCGACACAGGAACTCATCATCGCCACACTCAGCGTAGTTGTTGGGATCGCTGAGAGTTGTTCCAACATCATAGGTGTCACGGATGCAGTAGTTGAGGTAGTAGTGGTCCGTGCCCTCGTGATCGGTTATCACGCCGTCCTGATCGTCGTCTTCCCCGCCCCCTCCCCCATCGTCACGATTGGTCTTGTGCACGAGTTCATGGATGCAGGTGATGGCGCATATGTCGATCCCTTCCCAACTACCGATGTAATCATGATTGAGGCGTAGGTCATTGAAGTCGAAAGTGCTCTTGTCGATCTCGTCATCGGCCCGGATATACAGCTCCAGATCCAGCCAGCCGTCGGCTCCCGGCGTGACAGAGATGGTCCCCGGTTTCCCGTTGCCCAGCACAATCTCAATCTCTCTGTTGGCGTAGATATACTTCTGATATGCGTCGCACGGATCCGCCTGCGTTTCGAGCCGACCGTTGTCGCCGGTCGTGATGACCCAGATTCCACCGACGTGTACGCTCTCGTCATCGGGCGTGGCTTGCGTTTGAAGGATGCTGTCATCTCCTGGGATTATTGCCACCGCGTCAGCCTCCCCATCGCCATAAGCTATGAGGTCGTTGTCGTCGATAGGCCACTGCGGGTTCGGGAAGCGTCGAGTGTCATTTATGCCATTCTCACCGGTCAGGAGCTGCGTATTGAAGAAGTGGTTGTGAAAGACATAGTCGACGGTGTCACTGCCCCCGGCCTTTGGCCCTACGCGCAGTTGGCCCTGGCCAGGAGGCGAAGACGCGTCATACAATCCATAGTCCTGGTTCGAATCGTATATGAACCCGCTGTTCGCCAAATCAGGCACGACCATTCCCTCTTTCCAGTAGTAGAACCAATTGGGACTGCCGGCTCCAGGGTGAGTACTCGCGTCGGGCACATAGAACACCCGTATCGTCTCTGTGATTTGCGACACCGTGGCGCCTTGCTGATCCTTCAGTGCCAGAGTGAGCGTCCTTGGGCCAAAGGCAGAATTCGAACCGGGCAACCCGGTATAGCTCAGTGTTACATTGGGCCCATAAGCGGTAGCCGGGCTTGTCAGAGTGCAGGGATCATTGATGCTCTGCAGAGTCCACTGCAACTGCGAATCGAGACCGGCCACGCCGGTGGTCCCCGTGGCATTGACGTCGCAAACGCCGGGCGAGGCATCGTTGAAGGCAACATCTCGCGCCCAATCAGTTGGCGAAGTTATCTGCAGATTGTACACGTCGATGTAATTGACATCGGAGTAGAAGCTTTTGCCGCCGTAAACCATGGTCATCCGAATGGTGGCCGTGTATTCACCTACGGGCACAGGTGTGCCACCATCGTCTTTTCCATCCCAAATCGTCTCTTGGTTCTCACCCAAGTACGGCCCCAGGTTCACAGTCCGTACAATCGTATGGGTGTCTTTGTTCTCTATGAGGAGGTACATTGTGGCCCGGATGGAAGAATCGTCGGGCAAAGCGGCATATCGGATAGTCGACGCATCGTTGCCACCTTGCCTGATGTATGGCTCCACGCTCTCTATGTTCACGTCCACGACGACCGCTTTTCCGTAGTCAGAGTCCCAGAGGTAGTACTCGTTCATCGCATTGGCATAGACGTAATAGATCCCCGGATCATCGGACAAGAACATCGCCGAAGGCGAGCCAGTGTTGAGAGAGGATGGCCAGGTCCCTGGAATCGACCTTGCAGTCGCCGTTGATGTCGCCGGCAATGATCGTCTCGCAGGTTGGCTCGCCAAAGTACGACTTGCTGGCTTCGGCCGTCCCGCCGTAGGCCCCCATATTGATCCGCCCGCCGTTGGGAAATGGCTCATCGCCGACCGGACTGTTCGGATCACCCGCGTCGATGCAGGGGCTGGTCACATCGTCTTTGACCCAGCTCTGCCTGTTCGGATCCCATCGCCCGGTCTGGCTCTTGAGGTGATAGTCGCCCACAACGAAGAAATCGTCATTCGGGTCATCCGCCGTGCCGTTGGGGTCCCAATGGCCTGGATTGGCAAAGCAAGGATCGGCGTCGATGTTGCCTGGCCCCCAAGTGACGGCGCCGCATGGATCATAAACCAATTCCGTCCCACCTTTCAAATTGGTGAAAGTCATCACCACTTGAGATCCATGGAGGTTCTCTATTTCTGTCGGCCCATCATTGAGGATGCTATTGGTTACTAGCGCGGTATCCACCGATGCGGTCTGTCGCGACTTGCACCTGATGGCTCGCCCGCGCGGCCCCCGATTGTCGGCAAATGTGCAGTTGTTCAAAGCAAGATTGAAAGGCAGTAGAACTGGGTTGGCGCTCGAAGCCATCAACGCCGTACCCTGGGCATCTACGCACCCGCCTTCGAGAGACGTGAGATTGCCGCAGAAGAGGCTGTTTTCGATCGTGAGAGCACCATATAGGTTTGCCACGGCCCCGCCACTCCACGTCGCCGTGTTGTTCTGAAACGCGCAATCGGCCACATCAAGCGTTGAGAGGCGGGCCCAAAGGGCACCACCCGTTGCCGACCTGTTATGAAGAAATGAGCATCCAACGATCTGGACCAACCCGGATCTACGTGGTTGCCCACGAGGGATTGCCTCACCGCCGTGATCCCCGAAAGCAACCCCTCCTCCACTGCTGCCGATGTTGCCGATGAAAGTACAGTTCTTGATTCGTGAGCCTGCAGCGGGGCATCGAACATAGAGCCCGCCTCCCCAACCGCCGTCCACACATGAGTCGCCGCAGGCAGTGTTTTGAGAGAAAGTGCATTCCTCCAATCGGAAGATCCCTCCATAGTGGGCAATGGCGCCTCCCTCGGTCGACGCGTAGTTCTTGGTGAAGTGACAACGCAATGCAACCAGATTCTCAGCGTGAGAGGAAATCGCACCACTCGGATTCTCCGAGAAGGTGCAGTCAAGCAAAGTGACGGAAGACCCGGAGCCTGCAAGAAGCCCTGAGCGCGGCTCACCTGATCCTGCAGCCGCACCGGTGATGGTCAGGCCATCAAGAACAACAACGCGTTCCGCTCCTTCGATAGCAAGTACGCAACGGCTGTTATCAGATCGGGTCGGATCGAGGCGGAGGAATGTGGGGTCATTCACACAGGCATCGTTGTCGGCAAGGTCGCCAGATAAAATGCTCGGATGTGCCACGACATCACGTGCATTCGGATCTGGCGAGTTGATTCCAGCATAACCGCCCCGTAGTGCGATATTGCTTCTGATGCCGAATGCCGCATTAGGATCACCCCAAGCGATCCCCATGCCTTGATCCGGTTTGTAGGTCCCTGCGGATAGGTGTATCTCCAAGGCCAACGATGCCCCCATCGCTCTTGCTGCGCTGAGGGCTGCCTGCAAGGAGACATAGGCATTCTGCCAAGAGGAGCCATCATTGGCTCCTGTCGCCCCTGGGTCCACAAACAGGACGTTGCCGACGGCTTCCGCCTCATGAGAATGCCACACCAAGAGGCACAGAACGGCAATCAAACAGTTCCGAGAAACACCGAGTTTCCTCATGTTGCATGACCTCCAGTCCTTGTGCGAACACCGATGACCATCCCAATTACCTCTCTTCCACTCTGCGCACCTCAAACACCGCAAGATTGGTCTTGCACGTCTCACTTGCCTTCGCGAGGCTTGGATTCAACCAAGTACGCCCTTGCTCATCCGTCTCCAGCCCGAGGGCGCCAACGTCGCGAAACACACGTATCTCGTCGATCAGTATCGCGAGTCCTGCCCCGGTCAGGGCCGCATTCTCCTGCCCCCTGACGATGTCGGGAATAGTCACATTGAGCGTTTCGCCAGGGCCAAGCTTCGTCACATAAACCATCTTATGGCCCCGTACCTCCTTTGCCAATAGTCCTTCCACGTGTCCTAGTGAAATCCGGGCGATAACGGCCTTTGTCAGGTATTGTTTGACTGCGGCACGCGCCAGTGGGCACCCCTTCTGATCTGTCTGGACGTACACGACCTCGGGCCGATGATTGGAGATCGTCAGCTCAGCCCCCATAGGCTCCTCTGCGTTGTATACCCTCCTTGTTGGGGTCACCGTGCAGTTCACGGCGCCTGCCTTCGGATGAAGCCGTACTCTGACCGCATTGAAGACACACAGTTGCACACGCTTCACGCTCTTGGGATGGACCCACCAGCGAGAGGCCAGGCCGGGTCGCTCAACAAGGTCACCTGCCTCTTGAATAACCGAGATTGCCTTTGGGATCAGTGTGTAAGTCCCTTCCCTCACCTGCTCTCTGCACCAACCGAGGGCGTCAGGAATGGACAACGCGATAGACTTCCCTGGCGGGATCTCCATTACCGGTTTGACGAACAGTCTGTTGTTCCCCCGTCTGATTCTGTATGTCTGCGGTATCGCATGGCCCGCCCCATAGATTTCAGGCAACTGTCTGCCGTCCGGGTCGACCACGCCAACGGATAGCTCCGACATGGCGTCAGCATATACATACACGGACTTGTCGCTGAGGTTAGGGATCGTAAGTGTGACCGCAATGGCTTGGGTCACGTCATAGTCTGTTTGTGAAATGGCGGCAGTTCCGCTCAAAGCGGTGGGGTCCCCGTTGTCCCTCGCCGCGAAGGATATACCAACCATGGTCGACAGTTGAGATGATACTGCAAACAGGACCGCAGCACTTGATTTGAATACCATTGTCGTCATAGGACATCTCGCAAATCATGCAATCGACAGGTTATTGGTTGTGAATGTAAAGCGATCTTCGGCATGTGTCACAGAACACGCAAGTGTCGCCGAATTGCCACACGTACTCCAGGATGAGGCACCCTTCGTTGCTGCAATGCCCTGCAATGCCTGCTGCATGTCCCATCTCGTGAGGATCCACGTAGTACATCACGCCCTCCTTGTCCCACTCGAATACGGGGTCTACACCAATCTCATCAATCGTCTGTGCAGACCAGTACTCGATTCGCCCGTCGTTGTCTATGTCGAAGACGCTCAGATCTTCAGCGTAGTTGTAGTAATAAGGCGGGCTAACCGGCAGATGATCTCCGTCGAGCGTGCTGTCCCCATCGTCGTCAGGTGGACTCACACTACCATCCATTTCATTTGCACTGGGGCTTCCGCCGCTGTCATCGGTGTCCTCGACAGCATCCGGAGGATCCAGAATGCCATTGGCTGGGTCCCCCCACGTGCTCGGCGCACTTTGCGTGAGGCAATCGGCGTAGGGCTTGTCGCCAAACAGGTAGTCTATCGCCTTTCCGTAGACATAACAGTCGGCGTAGTATTGGGTAGTGCCTGCCCCAAAAGAATACCCCATCGTGTCCCAGGTCCAATCACGGTAGCCACTCACAGGCGCGCCTCTCCAGTATGGATGAAGACCCTGATCCGCATAGAAGGTGATCCGAAGTACGTCAATGTCGTCTGTGTACTGATATCCCTGAGCCACCTGATGGACAGCGATGCCAGCATCGGCAAAGGCCTTTCCAATAACAAACGGATGCTCAGTATTGAAGTCTATGGCTTCAACGAACAGGTGTTTCTTGCTCGGGTCCAGTCTTTCATCGTTCGCGATCAGTCCATTCCCGTTGATGTCCACGCCACGATAGCACTCGTATCGCGTCAGACCATCGCCCGGATGTGGGTCATTTGGGGCAAGCACAGGATCTTGCTCATTGTCATCGTCACCAGCTCCGGTGTTGTAGGCCCAGCCATCCGCTATGTGGTTGTTGTCATCATCTCGCGGAATGTTGACTGACTGCTGCGACGAGCCGGGAAGGTGGGCGTGATAGGTCACTCCATCAATCACGACGTCGCACTTGATTTGGCCATACGCGCCATAGTCGTAGGATGACACCGCGACGCTTGCCTCCGACAAAGTGCTTGTAATCTGAGCAACGTTGTTATCTGAGCCGGATATCGTGAACCCTTGCTGCGCCTCAAACTGAAGGTCTTTGTCTTGCTCGTATCCTCGGTTCACGCAATAGCCGAGATAATCTGTTACGCTCTGAAGAGTGAATGTGTATTGCTTGGAGACAGAAGGCAAGGCGGGAGTCACGCGTGCGGTAATGCTCGTCTTGTAGCTGGCGTCGCCGTACTTCTTGGGAAGCCAGCTTGCACTACACTTGTCTATTTCCACGTCAAAAACGGCGATGGAATTGACGTCGGAGTAGAAGGTCTTTCCGCCGTAAACCATGGTCATCCGAATGGTGGCCGTGTATTCACCTACGGGCACAGGTGTGCCACCAT
>Ga0154636_1105_pt1 | contig 13355 bp, 10 predicted proteins | sample Rifle2008BG13ft_FD_116065 | JGI IMG/M metagenome (GOLD analysis project Ga0154636, IMG submission 116065) | Planctomycetes bacterium RBG_13_60_9 | reverse complement strand
CACTCCAGGGCGTTCTGGACATCACGGCGCGAGCCACGAGCTGGGCCAATGCGCCGACAAACTCGGAGTTTGCCACCGCCACGGCCTTTGTGAACGCCACGGCCACCGGTTTTGCCACCTTCACCGATACCGGCCTGACGGAACTCCAGCGCATCACCAATGACGGCAGCGCCACAGTACGCGCCCTGGCCGGCGAGGATGCTGCGGGGAGCTCCCAGCAGATCGCCTGGGTCAACACCAACATCACAACCAGGGATTCCACCGCGAACTGCAACGGGACGTCCGCAGTCGATGCGGCGGGAATCCGGGTCGGCGATGGACTGAAGGAGATCACCAACAACGGCACGCTGACGGTCCTCGGTCGGGCCCGGGCCGACCTTACCACGGCGGGCGGCGCTCACACCTATGCGCGTTCCTATTACTATAATCCGGAGGCAAATTCCTATGCAGAGGGCACGGCCACGGCCACGGGTGTCCTGGCCGCCGCTGGAGAAAACCACGTGTACAATTTCGGCACTATGGATGTACAGGCTCAGGCCCTGGACGTTTACGCCTGGAGCGACTCTTACTCAAGCTGGAGCACCTGCTATTCCAAGGCCGAGACGTTCGCAGAGACAACCGGACAGGGCATTCGGGTGGGAGCGGGGGACGATGAAATCAGAAATACAGGGACCCTGACCGTCACCTCCTCAGCCAATGCCCACTCATACGCCTACGCCGATACCCGCGATAACAATCTCGCCGATGAGTACGAAACGTCCCGGGCTACGAGCGGTGCGAACGCCATCGGCATTGACGGCGGCGCGGGCACCAATACGATTGAGAACGAAGGTGCCCTCGACGTCGGCGCCAGGGCACTGGCTCAGGTCTACGCCGGCGGCGGCCATGCCAGCGTCACCGCCACGACCAATTCCACGGCGTCAGCCACAGGCATTACAGTCGGTGACGGCGGCAGCTTCATCCGAAACTCTGGGACAATAAACGTCCAGGCACAAGCCTACTACATCAATGGGGCTTCAACGCTCGCGGTCAGCACGGTCGGTATCCAGGGCGGCAGCGGCGATGATACCATCGTCAATGAGGGAGAGATTGCCACATCCATGTATTCAGGCGTATGGTCCCTTATGAACTCTCTTGTGCCTGGCGTGCCTGGAATCGGCATTGACGCAGGCGCGGGAAACGACGTGATCATTCTCGCAGAGGGGTCGAGCATCAGCGGTGATGTGGATCTCGGGTCCGGGGATGATACGCTCGCACTAACAGGCAGCCCGGTCGTCGATGGTCTGATCAGAGACGGTGACGGTGACGGCGCCGATATGCTTCTATTGGAGGGCGCCGGGTTCTTCGGTCACAACCTGGAGGGATTCGATAATGTAATGAAGCAGGGAACCGGCGTCTATACCATTTCGAGACTGGCGCCCGTGACAAGACTGGAGATCAGGGCCGGCACCCTCCAGATCGACAGTGATTACCAGTTCTCTGCAGCCGGCTCGTTCTCGACTATCGCCAATGTCGATGGAGGCTGCGGTCACCTGAATATCGTCGGCACGGGCGGTCTGGACGGAAACCTTTCGGTAGAGCGCCGGCAGGGACTCTATCGGGAAATGCAGTATGATATCATCACCAGCGACGCACTGAACGGGGCTTTCAGTGAAGTGCTCCTGCCCGAGTCTGTGCCGCTGCTTGAATTCTCCATGGAGCAGACGCCGGACCGTGTGCGCATTTCTGTGAATCCGCAAAGCTATGCCTCGGTGGCATCAAACGAAGCGGAGAGAAACGCTGGCGAATACCTGGACAGGATCATGCCCCAAGCCACGGGCAACCTCTCTAATATGCTCGGTACATTCCAGGCGCTGTCGGCAAACGAATTCGGCGCCGCCTTCGCCAGCCTGAGCCCGGCCTTGTATGATTCGGCCACGACCACCACGTTTGACATAACTTCCCAGTACAGCCAGACCCTTCTCAAACGAATGCACAGCATGCGTTCGCACATTGAGAGCACCGATGCCAGTCTGGCGTACAGCCAGACAGAAAGACATGCCGTGTGGATGGACGGATTCGGCCATTGGGCCAGCCAGGATTCGCAAGACGGCCTCGCCGGCTACGACTACCAATTGGCCGGAGCCACCATCGGTGCTGATCGACTCATCGAGGACGGCCTGCTCGCGGGAATCAGCTATGGCCAGTCGAAGGCTGATATTGACATGGACAACGACCTGGGCAAAGGCGACATAGAGAGCTACTTTGGCTCCTTGTACGGCAGCCATTTCACCGATTGCATGTACCTTGACACGACCTTGTCGTACGGAAGACAGTGCTATGAGAACGTTCGTACAGTAGAGGTTGGCACATTGACCGGTGCAGCTCACAGCGACCACCACGGCGACGTCTATTCGGCCTATGCCGAAGCAGGCTGGAACCTCAGTCTGAGGAAATGGACGCTCCAGCCCTTCGCCGCTCTCAGATATACATTCCTCGATGAGGGAAGTTATGATGAGTCCGGTGTCGACGGCATCAACCTTCGTGTGGAAGAGCGTAAGACTGACGCCTTGGTCTCTGACCTTGGACTACGATTTTCTTACCCCTTCCAGAAAGGTGCTTGGCTGTGTATCCCTGAGGCCAGTGTCGCATGGGATCATGATTTCGATCTGGATGACCGCCGTATCGTGGCGGCCTTCGATGGCTCGCCCACAACGACCTTTGTCACCGAGGGCCGCGATATCGACCGGGATGGCGTTGTCCTTGGGGCTGGCCTGACCGTCATCCGGAAGAACAACATGAGCCTGTCGGTGAGCTACACGGGCGAGCTTCGCAGCCACTATGAGGCCCATGCCCTCACCGGCGGCATCCGTTACGAGTTTTAGTGAAAATGTCATGGACCGGTCTTACCAGCGTCGGCTGTCATCAGGCGCGTGCCAAGCCGCGTGCCAACGATGTACGTTTGATCCTCGCCCAGTCTTCGGCTGATCTACGCCTGATCTCATAACTTCTTATTGGGCCTGTGTTAATCATTCTCTCGCAAAGACTTACGATACCCAATCATCGGACTGGTTGTACTATTACCACTGCGAAAAGCTGAATATTTGCGCTTGACAAGGGTTTGCGGGATCGGCGATTCGGCCACAGTGAGTGTGAATAGTGACATTTTGGAGACATGGATTGTGCCGAGATTCGGTGGCATGGCAGCTTGAGGATTGGCTGCTGCTCCACTCTGGGTGCGGCATGGATTGAAAGATGCCTTTCAACTCCAGACCTCGTCTTGAAAGGCGAAGATCTTGTACGGCTTGCGGCCGTAGCCGACAATGCCTGCTGAAAGAGAGACGGGTATGGCCCCGCGGTGCGAAACGTCGAGCGACATGCCCAGCCATCGATGCAACTGCGACTGGTTTATGCAGGTAATGGATCCTCAATATCCCTTCCGTGTTCTGTCTCGCCTCGTCCGAGGCAGATGGGGAGGGTGGAAAGGGACATCCATGAGTCCATCGAATGGGCAGGCCGAATCGCAGCGAACACGGCATGAACATCAGCACTCCGAGAGCCGGCAGCCTCAGAAGCCTTGCGAGAGGTAAGGGGGCGTTGAGTGCAGCCCATCTCCTATTTGGAAGTTACGCCCCGCCACAGTCACCTGTTGTGCCGAGCAACTTCTCTGAATCACCTACGGCGAAGGGGTTATTGTGACGACGAGCAGGTTAAATCGCATCTCTTGGCGCGACATATGTCAGGAAGAAAATGAGATTCTAATTGACTTGCCGGCACATCACAGTATGATGCCCGCGTATCTTCTGGTTTGTGGCTGTACTCACAATCACATGCAATTCCTCGGATGGGAGATGCGTTACCATAAGATCCCGGAAGAAACTGTTCGCAGAATGCCCCTGTACTTGCGGGCGAGCTTGGAACTGGCCGGCCAGGGCGCCGATCGACTATCGAGTCGGCAACTCGGTGACTACCTGGGACTCAATCCGTGGCTGATTCGAAAGGACTTCTCCTACTTCGGCGATCTTGGCAGGCGCGGTGTAGGATACGACACGCAAGTTCTCATCAGTCGAATCAAGCGGATTCTCCGACTGGACGTTGGCCGCAAAGCTGTTCTGGTAGGAGTCGGCAGGCTTGGGTCGGCATTGCTGGAGTACGGAGGGTTTGGCCGGTACAGCCTGCAGATTGTGGCTGCTTTCGATCGTGATCGGAAAAGAGTCGGCACGACGATCGGTGGTGTGCGGGTCGAACACGCCGACGGACTCGCAACGGTGAAGAGCCGTGGGATCGATATGGGAATCATTGCCGTACCGGAGCAAGCCGCACAGGAGGTAGCCAACACCATCCTGAAGGCGGGCATTCAGGGGATTCTGTCCTTCTCGCCCAGGCACATTGTGACGCCTCGGAAGGTGAAGGTCATCACCATCGACATCGCCATGGATTTGGCTCGCCTGCCTTACTATCTGTCAGGCAATCGAAAGTGACAGTTCAAATGGGAAGTTCATCTATCAGAAGAAAAGGGAGGCAACTGTGAGTGGGACATTAGGGGCGAAAGTGCAGAACAGGTGGAGCGTGGCCGCTGCGGGTGTGGTCATGCAGTTGTTGCTCGGGACGGTGTACGCATGGAGTGTATTCAAGAAGCCCTTCATGGCGGCCCATGGATGGTCGAACGAGCAGGTGGGCCTCGCGTTTACTCTGGTGATTCTGTTTATCGGTGTGGCGGCCGCCTTCGGCGGCAAATTCGTGGACAAGGCAGGCGCGAGGAAGGTCGCCACGCTGGCGGCCATCCTGTTCGGGCTGGGCACGATCCTGACGGGTGTGGCCGACAAGACGGGGTCGTTGGCTATGCTGTACATCGGCTATGGCATCATCGGCGGCATCGGCAACGGCCTCGGGTATGTGACGCCAATTGCGGTGCTGGTGCGGTGGTTCCCCGATAAGCGAGGCTTCATCACGGGGCTGGCGGTCATGGGATTCGGGTTTGGAGCCGCCATTATGGGACAGATTGCTCCGTTCATGATTCCCAAGACCGGCATGGTGGACGGCGCCCTCAGCATCACGGAGGCCGGATGGGGGCTGGCGAACACGTTCTACATCTTCGGCGGCGTGTTTCTGGTCGCGCTGTTGGTTGCCGCTCAGTACCTGAACAATCCACCGGCTGACTGGGTCGCTCCGGCTCCCGCCAAGAAGAAGACCGCGGCCCCGAGCGTCGTCTCGGTCGATCTCAACGGGGCCTTGAAAATGCCCCAGTTCTACATTCTCTGGCTGCTCCTTTTCATCAACGTGACGGCGGGAATCGCATTGATCAGCAATCTCTCGCCGCTGGCGCAGGACGCCTGCGGCATCACTGCGGTGGTTGCGGGGACCGTCATCTTCATCACGTCGCTGTTCAATGGTCTAGGCCGCATCTTCTGGTCGTCACTGTCCGACAAGCTGGGCAGGAAGGGTGTCTTCATGCTGATCCTGGGAACCCAGATCCCCCTGTTCTTCCTGCTTCCGCAGATCGGCAACGTAGCGGCCTTTACGATCGTGGCGTGCTACATCCTTGCCTGTTACGGAGGCGGGTTTGCCACGATGCCCGCGTATGCGGCGGACACGTTCGGCAGCAAGAACATGGGCAGCATCTACGGCAAGATCCTCCTGGCCTGGGCGGCGGCTGGTGTTGCAGGTCCCATTCTCATGGAGAAGATCAAGAGCGCGTCGGGCTCGTTCAAGATGGCCATCTATGTGGCGGCAGTCCTGCTTGCGGTGGGATTCGTCATCAACCTGTTGTACCGCAAGCCCGGCACGGCGACCTCCACGGAACCGGCGACCGGTCTCAAGCCCGCCGTTCAGTCGTGAAAGTAGAGTCAACGGGACACCATGCTGGAAATGAGGTGAGAAGACAATGACAACAACGACCGCTTCATCATCGAGCGGGCACGTCTGCCGGACGCACCTGTATGAGCCGTTTCGGTGCAGGATCGAGTCGGTTGCCGATCTGACGCCGACCGAGAAACTGTTTCGCCTGGTGCGTCTGGATGAGAAGCCCTTTGGGCATAAGCCGGGCCAGTTCATGATGGTTTCCATCGGCGGTATTGGCGAGGCGCCGATCTCCGTGTCGTCGTCCCCGAGTCGAGGGGCCCATCTGGAGTTGGGAGTCCGCAAGACCGGTGTCCTGACCGCTGCCCTGCACGCCATGCAGGCGGGCGACGAGTTGGGCCTGCGGGGTCCGTTCGGAACGTTCTTTGACTGCGACGCCATGAAGGGCAAGAACCCGCTGCTGATCTCCGGCGGGTGCGGACTGGCGCCGATGCGGGCCTTGATCCAGTATCTGCAGGACCATCAGCAGGACTACGGCCGCATGACGATCCTCTACGGCGCCAAGTCCCCGCAGGACATGCTCTACAAGGACGAGGTGAAAGCCTGGCAGCAGTCGCGGTCCCTGGATTGTCACGTGACCGTGGACAACGTGATCTCGGGAACCTGTTGGGACGGCCGCGTCGGGTTGATCACGACCCTGATTCCCCCGCTGAGCGTCGAGCCGGACAAGACTGTGGCTGTGATCGTCGGCCCGCCGATCATGTACAAGTTCGTCATTCCGGAGTTGTACGACAAGGGGCTCAGGGACACGGACATCGTCGTGTCGCTGGAGCGGTACATGAAGTGCGGCGTCGGCAAGTGCGGGCACTGCACGATCGATCATCTCTATTGCTGCTTAGACGGTCCGGTCTTCAGACTGGATCAGGTCGCCGGTATAAAGGGTGCATTGTGAAAAAGGTATTGACCACGTGTCCCTATTGCGGGACAGGCTGTATGTACTTCCTGGTCGTCGGCGATGACGGGCGGTTGATGGGAGTGGAGCCGAGCAGCGAGCACGTCGTGGCGCAGGGGCGTCTGTGCATCAAGGGCTGGAATGCGCACCACTTCGTGAACCACGCGGATCGCCTGACCCGGCCGCTGATCCGGAAGAACGGCGTGCTCGATCCTGCGTCCTGGGACGAGGCGTTGGATCTGGTCGTAAGCCGGCTTCGGGCCATTCAGGTCGCTCACGGGCCCGACAGTATAGCGTTCTTCTCCTCCGCGAAGACGACCAATGAAGAAAACTACCTGATGATGAAACTGGCCCGCGCCGTGTTCAAGACGAACAACGTGGATCACTGTGCGAGGCTCTGCCACTCCTCCACGGTGCTGGGGCTGGCCGCAACGTTCGGCTCGGGCGCCATGACGAATTCGATCTCCTGCATGGAGCAGGCCGACTGCATCTTCGTCATCGGATCGAACACCACGGAGCAGCATCCCCTGATCGGCACGCGAATCCTCAAGAGCAAAAGCGTGCGAGGGGCCAAGCTGATCGTGGCGGACAACCGCAGGATTCGTCTGGCCCGCCTCGCGGATTTGCATGTCCGCCATAAGAACGGCACGGATGTGGCTCTTCTGAACGGCTTGATGCATGTGATCATCGCCGAAGGACTTGAGGACAACGAGTTCGTCCAGACGCGCACGGAGAACTACGAGCAACTGAAGAAACTCGTAGCTGACTATACGCCGGAGAAGGTGGCGCAGATTTGTGGCATCACGCCGGAGGAGATTGTCCAGACGGCCCGCATGTTCGCCAGCGCCGACAAGGCCATGATCGTGTATTCGATGGGCATCACGCAGCACACGCATGGGGTAGACAACGTCAAGACTTGCGCCAACCTGGCCATGCTGACAGGCAATATCGGTCGGCCCGGCACAGGTGTCAATCCGCTTCGGGGCCAGAACAACGTGCAGGGTGCCTGTGACATGGGGGCCCTGCCGAACGTGTTCAGCGGTTACCAGGCTGTCGTGGACGCGGCGATCAGAGCGAAATTCGAGAAGGCCTGGGGCGTCGAGAACCTGCCGGACAAGGTAGGGTTGACGGTCACCACGGCCATCGATGCCGCAGCAGAAGGCCGGCTCAAGGCCCTCTACATTATGGGCGAGAACCCCATGATGTCCGACCCGGATCAGAACCACGTGCGCAAGGCCCTGGAGCAACTGGATTTTCTCATCGTGCAGGACATTTTCCCCACGCCGACCACGGAGTTTGCCGACGTGGTTTTGCCGGCGACCTCGTACGCGGAAAAGGACGGGACATTCACCTCCACGGAGCGTCGCGTTCAGCGTGTGCGCAAGGCTGTGGAGCCGGTGGGCGAAAGCCGAAGCGATTGGGAGATCCTGTGCGATGTCGCCAGACGTGCCGGATACAGCCGCATGCAATACGCCTCGGCCAGCGAGATACTCGACGAGGTCGCGACGGTGACGCCCATCTATGGCGGAGTGTCCTTCGACCGCATCGACCAGGTGGGACTGCAATGGCCCTGCCCGGACAAGCAGCATCCCGGCACGCCGATCCTTCACACGGCCAAGTTCTCCCGTGGCCTCGGCGCGTTCAGCCCGGCCGAGTACCGGCCCTCGACGGAGCTGCCGGATGAGGAGTACCCGTTCGTCCTGAGCACGGGCCGATGCTACTTCCACTTCCACACGGGGACCATGACCCGCCGGTCGCAACTGTTGCATCGTGAGGAGCGGTTCCCCTACGTGGAGATCAGCCTGAGGGACGCACGCCATCTGAAGATCCGCGACCGCACGTGGATATACGTGACCACGCGGCGAGGGGAAGTCAAAGCGATGGCCCGGGTCACCGATGTGGCTCACGATGGGGTTCTGTTCATGCCGTTCCACTTTGAAGAGGGGCCGGCCAATCTACTGACGATCAACGCCTTGGACCCCGTGGCCAAGATCCCGGAGTACAAGGTTTGCGCCGCCAAGATAAGGAGTGCCTGATGAAACGGCTGACAGAGACTGAGATACAATCCTTCCTGGAGTCCCTTGACTCCCGGTACGACGTCTGGGCGCCCGTCCGGCTTCACGATGGGACCCGCTCGCTCGGCAGGTTGGCCGATGGTCCGCTGGCACTGGCCGGCGGGACCTTGCCGCAGAAGCCGACACACATGTTCTTCCCCCAGATGGACGTGATTCTGAGCCTCCAGGGAAAGATGATCGAGTCTCCGCCGCCCCTGGAGAAGCCTCTGCTGGTGGTCGGCTTCACGGCCGAGGACTTGGACTGCCTGGCATTCATCGATCGGTTCTACGGTGAGAATTTCCGGGACACGGCGTACTTCAGCAAACGTGAGAATGCCGTCATTGTGGCCATCACGGGCCGTTGTGGCAAGGACGGCCGAACCCTGAAGGTCTCTGCCGGCAACTGTGACATGGAGCTGATGTGCGATGGCCAGCGTTACGTTTTGATCGCTCACTCGTCAGCCGGCATGGCTCTGGCAAATGGAGTGCGAGGCGACAACGAAACTCCCCCGGGCCAGACGCAGGACCTTGCCTCTCTGCGAAAGGCCATCGAGGCCGAGTCGGGGACCAATGGCGGCCAGGACCGGCTGATGCTTGAGAAGGCCTCGAAGCTGCTGCTGGAGGACAAGGTGCCGGAGGAGTTCTGGGAACAGGTGGCCAATCGGTGCATTGCCTGCACGAGCTGCAACCTGGTCTGCCCGACGTGCACCTGCTTCGATGTGTTCGACCGCAAGAACGACGACCGCGATGAGCGGTGGCGCATGTGGGATTCGTGCCAACTGGATGGGTTCATGCGTGAGGCCAGCGGTCACAATCCGATGGGCAAGGAGGCCACGCGTACACGCCGTCGAATCCACCACAAGTTGGGCGCCGACCCGCGGCGGTGGGGACAGATCACCTGTATGCTGTGCGGGCGATGTGATGACGCCTGTCCCACAGGCATCGGGATAAAGTCTGTCTGTCGGGAAATGGTCGAGCAATACGGAGCCTCGTAGCATGGGCGTCTCGCCCATGAAGACGTGAGGAGGTTTGTTGCACATACCGTTATGTCGGACTCGACATGACGCAGGCGAAGTAATGAAAGGACAGCGATGAAATCGCAAGAGGAGTTGACCCAAGCTGTCTGCGAACGATCGAAGGTGGTGAATGGCCGCCGGATGCTGACGTGTGCGGAGGCGTTCCGCCTTGCCGCCGAGGCCGGCGTGGAGCCCATCCGGATCGGCCGTGTCTGCAACGAACAGAACATACGTCTTTGCAGTTGTCAGCTCGGCTGTTTCGCGTAGCGGGAATGGACAACATGGACAAGCTGACGCCAAGAATCAAGTTGTGGCTGAACAGCGAGAGCGCCGAAGGCGCGTTCGGGGACGGTAAGTGCCGCCTGCTCAAGAGCATCGAGACCACGGGGTCTCTCCGTGCCGCCAGTGAGTCGCTCGGTATCAGCTATCGCAAAGCGTGGGGCGACTTGAAGAAGGCACAGGATGCCCTGGGCGTCATCCTGATCGAACAGCATCGCGGCGGTCGTCAAGGCGGCCGAACTACGCTTACTGAGCAAGGCAGGCGATGGCTTCTCGCATACGGCCGCTTTCGTCGCGACGTTGAAACCGCAGTGCAGGCGTCTTTTGACAAGTTTGTCGGCGAGGTTGAGTAGATGAAAGAGACTCCGACAGCGGCCTGGTCACCACGACGCCGGGGATTCAGTCTCATCGAGCTTCTTGTGGTGATCTCCATTGTGGCCTTGCTGATGGCGATCGCCGTGCCTGCGCTGGCCCGTGCCCGGGCGTTGGCGAGGCAGACCGTCTGCCAGAGCCGCCTGCGCCAATGGGGCTTGGCTTTTGCCGCTTACGCCGCCGAGAATTCGGGGAGCTATCCGCACGCCGATGGACGGGACCGTTGCGGGGACGAACAGCCGTTCACTCGCGAGGGACTCGCCGACTACTGGTTCGGATGGGTAGATGTCGTTGCCCCCCTGGTTGGCGAGAAGCCCTGGCGAAACCACAAGAGGGGGGATTATCCCGGCGTCAAGACGGTGTTCCAGTGTCCGTCCGCACAACTCGCGGACGAATCGCTGTATTCCTACAAACCGCGGCGGAACGGGTACTTCTCCTACGCGATGAATTCATGCCTGGAACTGGACAGCAACTGCTGGGCCCCCTATGGCCAGCCCGGCGGCAATGACATGCCCAGCTTCCTGAACACGACGAGGATCAACGCGCCGCGACGTGCGATCCTGCTCTTCGATCAGTTGCTGGACCCCCGCAAAGGATACGGCGGCAATACGCTCAACCGCTCGGCGGGACGCAATTGCGGCAGTTATCCGAAGGCGTTCAGCGCCCGCCACGCCAGGACGAGGAATGAGCTTGGCGGGTTCATCCTATACTGTGACTCCCACGTGGAATGGGTGCAAACGGTCTGGAAGGCCGAGTGGCCGATCACGCCCGATTTTGAGGCCCCGCCCCGGGATGATCCGGACTGGTATCCGTACTGACGATTTACGATTTGTGATTTGCGATCCTTGGAGGATCAAAGTGATGTTCGGTGTAAGTAGAGTGAGCGTGATGCTGACTGTCTCTGTCGTTTGTGTCTGGAGTGTGCTTCCGTGCGTGGCCGCGGACGGCGCACTGACGATTCCGGAAATTCAGTACACCGCGTCGCCCGATGGGGCCAGCTCCTACAACGGTCAGGTCGTGGATTGTGTCGGCGGCGTCGTGGTTCTCAAGGTCGCGGGCTCCCGCCCGCGATTGGTTCTGCAGGATCCCAATGCCCTCGACGGTTGGGCGGGCATCCAGGTCAAGGGCTGGGCCAGCAACGCCTTTGCGGATGTGAATGAGGGTGATTGGGTGAGAATTGAGCGGACTTTCGTTGAGGAGAATCGCGGCACGACATTCCTGCAGTACTGGGACGATAATCCGGACGACTCCCTGCCCGTTCTGACGGTCGTCAGTCGGGGGCATATCCTTCCCCGTCCGATTGTCGTAGATGTGAACGAGATCAAGGCACCGGAGTACCTGCCCTTGGACGATGCTTGGGTCGTGGCCGATCATAGCGCCGAGAGGTTCGAGTCCACGCTCTTGCAGATTCGTAGCGTGGATATGGTCGCGCAGGGGTTGGGCAAGGCCCAGGACAACTACGAGCTCCAGTCATTTGCTGAGCCGAACGATCCCAATGCCCGCTGCTGGGCGAGTGACTATATGAACAGGGACCGAGTGAAGCCCGCTCTGTATCTGCCGGGGATCGAGGTGGGACGGCGTCTTCGGGGCGTGACGGGCATGCTCGAGCAGTACACGAACCTCGGCGAGGGCTACGATTACTATCAACTCCTGACGTTGAGCGAGGCGAGCGCGGTAGGACTTTGCCCGGCGGATCTCGACCAGGATGGCGACATCGATCTCTGGGACTATAGGAGCTTCACGGAACAGTTGCTCACGGCGTCGGCGCCCTCGACGGCCGACCTGAACGGCGATGGAATAGTGGATTTGACGGACCGCGACCTGTTCGATGCGGCCTGGCAGCAGGCCGACGTGAACGGCGACGGCATCGTGGATGGCGACGACCTTGATTGACGATCTGAAAAGGAGACCGAAAGTGAAGAGAGAGTACATTCTGGGAGTGTTGTTCTTCGGCGGCCTGTGGGGCCTATCGGAAGCGGTGCTGGGCGACGCCCTCTATGCCGCGGGAGTGCCCCACGCCTCGGTGCCGCTGACTGTGGTGGCCCTGGCGGTCCTTACCCTGGCGCGATCCTACTTCCCGCAGAGGGGGACAGGGACGCTGATCGCCGCCTGCGCCATGCTCTACAAGTTCCTGAATTCCCCGTTCTTCGGCTGTCATCTGCTGGGGATTCTCCTCACCGGGGTCTGCTACGATCTCGTGTTCGATGTGCTGAAGGTCCGCCTGAAGTCACTCGGCGCAGCAGCGGCAACCTATCTCAGTTACGCCGCCTTTGCCGTGATGATCACGTATGTATTCCGGTACGGGCACTGGGTGCAGGGTGGGCTGGCCAAGGTGCTTGGGCACGTGGTCATCGGGGGCAGCATGGCGGCGCTGGCTTCTGCTTGCACCGTTCCTCTGATCGCCCGGTTGGGGGAGAGACTGAAGTCCCGCTCACCGATGCCTTTCGGGCTGCTCCGCTATCCGATCCCCGCGGGTGTCTCCGCTTTGACCCTGGGACTATGGGCGTTTGCAGCGGTGATGTGTGCATGGAGTCATCCTTTTGTCCGATAGATTGTGTCCGGCATGATGCTCTTCTTGTGGACGGGACCGAAACACAGCGGCAAGACTACCGGTGCCGCGAAGCTCGCCTGCACGGCAAGACAACACCGCTTCTGTGTTGCCGGGCTTCTGGCCCCTTCAGTCTATCGAGATGGACGTTTGGCCGGGTTCGATGCATTGGATCTGCGAAGTGAGGCCCGGGCCCCTTTGTCCGTGCGCCGACATGGCCCGGGTGACGTGGGGCCGTTCCACTTCCTTGAGGAAGGGCTCAGGCTTGGCCGTCAGTCGATTGATGCGGCTGCAACCGAGGGAGCCGATCTTGTCATGGTGGATGAGTTCGGTCCGCTGGAGCTTGCCTCCGGGGG
>Ga0154636_1210_pt2 | contig 15616 bp, 17 predicted proteins | sample Rifle2008BG13ft_FD_116065 | JGI IMG/M metagenome (GOLD analysis project Ga0154636, IMG submission 116065) | Planctomycetes bacterium RBG_13_60_9 | reverse complement strand
GTACTTGAGAGTCGCCCTGCCGGCGTACTTTTCGCCCAGCTCCTGTACGCTCCGATCAAAGTCGGCTTCCCGGCACTGGGGCACAAAGAACGCGGCATTGACGATCATCAGCTCGCCATAGGTGCTGTTGGTCTTGACCTCGGCTGCCAACGGCGAAAGGGTCTCCAGGATGTCGTCCGCGGCAGACCGCTTCTCCGCCCCCAGGGCCTCTTCGACCATCTCACCGATGCGCATCCGCTCGAAGTGGGTCCGTTCGGCCGGCAGGACCGCGATTCGCTCCTTGAACGTCCGGATGGTCTGGTACTTGTCGAGGATGGTCTCGTAAACGTTCTCCAGGAAAACCACCTTGACTCCGAGTTCGACCTTGTCGCCGACCTTGGCAAGGAGTTGCTTGAAGCTGTCGTATTCCGCTTTCAGGATGCGTTTGACCTTCTCCTCATCCTCCGCAATCGTGGCGAATCGGACCGGCAGTACCGGCTGTTGCTTCATGACCGCCTCGATCGCCTTTTGATGAGCGAGCGTGTTATCGCGCGACACCCGATATCTTGTCAGTGGAGCGTCACTGACGACGGCGGCGATGTCGCCCACCACGACCGTATGCAGGGCGTCGCCGCGCCCGCCGATGCCCAAAGGGCCGAAGGACTGAGATGCGGACGATCCGATGATGCAATAGATGTATTTGCCTTCCTGGACGGCCGTCGCCATGTTCATTTCTCCCATTCCTCCGGATAAATGACAAGGTTGACGAAGTTGAACACCGGCAGCGGGCCGGAGTAGAGGAACCGCATCCGCTGGCCACCTTCTTCGCTCAGATCGTCCATGAGATTGTCGAATTCCTTTTCCCGGCCCCGCCCGACCAGGAACGCCGCGTTCATGAACATTTCATCGCCGAGGGTCTTGTTCATCACGAATTCGTACGCGCTGCGGCGCAGGCGCTCGACGATCTTCGCGGCGAGGGACTGTTTCTTCTCTTCCAGCGCCTTCTTGACCCGCCGCCCCAGCTCGATTCTCCCTCGGAGATCGCGGTTGCCTGTCCTGGCCAGCGCCTCTCTGCGCTGCCGCAGGGACGGGTTCTCGCACAACAGCTCCTCGTAGACAGCGTCCATGTTCCGCCAGAAGCCTTTGACTCCGAGTTCCACCTTGTGGTCCATGTCGGCCAGCCGCCTCTTGAACTCTCTGCGTCTTCGGTCCAGCAGGTTCCTGACCTCGTCTGCACCTGAGGCGATGGTCCCGAACCGGACCGGCAGCACGCTATCGAACTCTCCCATCATCTGCTCGATCACCCGTTGATGAGCGATCAGGTTCTCCCGGTTGGCGGGGCACGTGGCCACCGGGCAGTTGCTCACGGCCATACTCAGATCGTCGTACCCGATAGTCAGAACCTCGTCGCCCCGCGCCCCGACGCCGATGGGACCATAGTTGCGCTCTTGCTCCGTCTCGACAACACAGTAGATATACTTACCTTCCTGCCGCATATCACGTCATCGTCGTCACCAAAATGGTGTCGTCCTCCAAGGCCTGTTCGCTGCAGGACGTCTCCCCTTCGTGCTTTATCCGGCCGGACGTTCGGCAATAGTCGAGAAGGATCCTGTACGCCCGGCTCATGTCGTCGAATTTCTTCTCGATGCCGGGAACGTTCGGATTCTTGTCCGGATGACAGGTCAGGGCCACTCTGCGGTGCGCCTTCTTGATCGCATCGACCGTGATGGAACTGTCGTGCAGCCCCAGTTGCCGTCGCGCCCAGCTCACCTCTTCACGGTCTGTCACTCTCGCCTCCAGGGTATAGAAGCTGTACGGCGGCAGCGGTCCCACACATCGGAAGTCGAGCTGATTGTCGGATTGGGCGTTCAAGTCCTCGATCTGGCGGTCAAAGGCCTCCTGCCGGTCCTTTCGGATCAGAAAGGCCGAATTCAGAATCATCTTGTCATCCATAAGATCATGCGCCTTGACGTCCTCGGTGATGGGCATCAGGGCGGCGACGATCTGCTTTGACAGCCGCTGCTTCTCTTGATCCGCATGCTGCTTGACGAGCATGCCGACCTTCACCTGGTCCTCGACGGTCACCAGCGCCTGCTGGTCCAGAAACGACTGCCGCAACTGCGCGATTTGCGAGAGCTGCGAGATATGGCGCAGGAAGGAATCGAAATCGCCGAGGCACGCTGTCACGTCGATCTCCACGACGTCCTGGGCCTTGCGGAGTGTGTCTTTGATCGTCTCATAGCCGCTGGCAAGGATCCGGAGCACATGGTCGTCGCTCGCGGCGCAGGTCCCGAGTCGCAAGGGGACAATCGTGTGCTTGGCCATTACCTTCTCGATCACCTGCTGGTGTCTGACCAAGAGCCGCGCCAGAGCGGTCTTCGGCATCGCGGCGTAGTCTACCACCGGCGATTCGGTCACAACGGCCGCCAGATCCCGCCAACTTATCGTATAGGCCCGTTCGCTCGGACCGTCGTCTTGTGCCGGGTCCGTATCGAACGGCACCACCCCGTCCAACGGGAAGCTCTCCGGCCCGCTGCTGCCTATGACCCCGTAGATGTACCTGCCCATCGCGTCCATACGAAACCTATCCATTATTCAATGAGTCAAATTCTCCCTGGTTCACGCTCTGCCGCCGGAGCATCGTCAGGGCCTCCTCAAAATGGCGGTTGGAGATCACCAGGGGTGACTTGTGATGAATGTGCTCTCGAACCGCGAGCATCGCGGCCCTGCGACACACGCTCTCGATGTCCGAACCCGTTGCCTTCTCCATCCGCTTGACCAATCGCTTGATATCGACGTTCTTACCCAGGGGCTTGTTTTTCGTGTGGATGGCGAAAATCCGCTCCCGCGTGTTCTCGTCGGGCGCCGGCAACTCAAAAACGAGGTCGAAGCGGCCGCTGCGGAGCATGGCGGGGTCGATCAGATCGGGCCGGTTGGTCGCCGCGAGAACCACCACCCCTTTCAACTCCTCAATCCCGTCCATTTCCGTCAGAAATTGGCTGATCACCCTCTCTGTCACTTGTCCATCGCCACTCGATCCCCGCCGGGGGATGAGACTGTCGATCTCGTCGAAGAACAGGATGACGGGCGCCGCCTGCTTGGCCTTTCGGAACGTCTCCCGGACCCCACGCTCTGATTCTCCCACGTAGCGGTTCATAAGCTGCGGGCCCTTGATGGAGATGAAGTTCACTCCGCTTTCGGTGGCCACCGCCCTGGCCAGCAGGGTCTTGCCCGTGCCGGGCTTGCCGCAGAGTAAGATGCCCTTGGGCGGATGGGTGCCCGCCTGTTCGAAGACCTGCGGGTACTTCAAGGGCCACTCGACCGCCTCGCGCAGCTCCTGCTTGATATCATCAAGGCCGCCCACGTCCGACCACTTCACACAGGGCACCTCGACAAACACCTCCCGGATGGCCGACGGCTCGATCTCCTTCATGGCCTCCAGGAAGTTGTCCATCGTGATTTCCAGCTTCAGCAGCGTCTCATAGGGGATGTCGGACATTTCGAAATCGATCTTCGGCATGATCCGGCGCAGGGCCGACATGGCCGCCTCCCGGGCCAACGCCTCCAGGTCCGCGCCCACAAAGCCGTGTGTGACGTCGGCCAGCTTCTCGAGGCTCACATCGCCGGCTAAGGGCATGCCCCGCGTATGCACCTCCAGAATCTGCAGCCGGCCCTTCCGATCCGGGATGGGAATGGAGATTTCCCGGTCGAAGCGACCCGGCCTCCGCAAGGCGGGATCCAGCGTGTTGGGAATGTTGGTGGCGCCGATGACGATGACGTGGCCCCGGGCTTCCAGCCCGTCCAACAGCGACAGAAGCTGCGCGACCACACGCCGCTCCACCTGCTTCTCGCCACCCATGTCCTCCCGTTTGGGGGCGATGGCGTCGATCTCGTCGATGAAGATGATGGCCGGGGCGTGGCTCTGGGCGGTCTCGAACACGCTGCGCAGGCGTGCCTCGGACTCGCCGTAGAACTTGCCCATGACCTCCGGGCCGCTGATGCTCGTGAAGTACGCGTCGGTCTCATGGGCCACGGCACGGGCGGTCAGGGTCTTGCCTGTCCCGGGCGGGCCGTACATGAGGACCCCTTTCGGCGCATCGATGCCGAGCCGGCCGAAGACTTCGGGGTACTTCAAAGGGAGCTCGATCATCTCCCGGATTCTCTGGATTTGAGGCCCCAGTCCGCCGATGTCCTCATACGAGACCCTGGCTCGCTCGACTTTGGCACCTTTGGTCTTGATGTTGACGGTGGTGGAGGACGTAATCAGGACCACGCCGTCGGGACTGGCGTCTTCCACCAGGAAATCACACGTTCTTCGGCCAAACAGGCACGCCCGCACCCGATCGCCGGACAGAACCGGCAGTCCCTCGATGAGCGAGCCAACGTACTTGGTGTCCTTGTCCTTCTCCAGCCGACCGGTGGTGGTCAGCGGCGACAAGGTGACTTTGCGCGCGGGTTTGCTTTCCACCGGGCCGACCGTCACCTTCTCGTCGATCCCGACCCCCGCGTTCTCCCGGGCGATGCCGTCCATCTGGATCGTCCCTTTGCCGCGATCATCGACATAACACGGCATCACCTTGGCGGCCGTCTTTCGTTTGCCTTCGATCCCTATGATTTGGCCCACCTCGAGCCCCAGAGTCTTCATGTCCTCGGGGTCGATGCGAGCAATCGCCCGGCCCACATCTCTGGGCAAGGCCTCTTTGACCTTGAAGTCTTTCATACTATTTGCTGATTTTGATCTCGAGGATTCCATTATTATAGCGCGAGGTCATCGTGGCGGGTTTCACCGGGGCCGGAAGCAGGACTTCTTTGCGATACTTGCGTTTGCCGCTCTCCGCCTCGATCTCCAAGATGTCGTCCCGCAGGTCGAGGTGGATGTCGTCCGAGTCGATTCCAGGCATCTCCGCCAGGACCCGGATATCGTGCTCCTCGTCGAAGATGTCCGTGAGAGGCTCTCGGACGTCCTCCACGGACGGTCCCGTCGGCGTTTGCTTGATATTGCCAAAGGATTCGACGACCGGCTCGCCCCCGACGGCGGTCCTCACCGAGAACCCAAAGACTCCTTTCATGCCTTCCTTGAGATGGCTCAGGTCCACCTCCCCTTCCCTGTTGATTTGCCCACCCGCCTCCTTCAGCTTGGCGGCCAGATCGATCAGGTTCTCGATGCCCTGGAACAAGCCCCCCAGACCCAATCTGCCCGCGCTGAAATCGACGTGGCCGTCTTTATCGTTCTTCCTTTGGTTCGCCTTGGTCATGTCTCATCCCTTTGACAACTGTCAGTAGTTGATATCGACCGTCTTGATCGGCTGACTGGGAGTCTTGATGCCAGCCTCGGCCTGCTGCTCCCGCGCCATGTCCTGTTGTAGCGACAGTATGCGTTTGTTGATGCTCCCCAGGTGCCGGTCGATCGCCTCCCTTCGGGCATCCAGGGCGAGCCTCTCCTGCGTCAATCGGCCCTTCTCTCGGCCCAGAGCGTAGAGCTCGAGATAGGGAGACCGCTGTGTCTTCGGCACGGAACTGATTCCCGCCGTGTGGATACTCTCCAGGATCGTCACGCCATGTCTCAGTCTGGATCTTTGCATGGGGGGTACTCTCCTCAAGAGATAGCCGCCACTTCGATGGCGGATCGCGGATGGCGGATGGCGGGTTCCGGTTGAGATACGGACTCGCCGTTCGACAGATTCAGTTCTCTTGCGACGAGCTCGCTCACGACCTCTCTGACCCGATTCTGGTTCGTCTTCGAGCCCACGCGGCTGGTCTCCGAGGCAAGAATGTCCTGGCACATCTGGAGAAGCTCCGCGGGCTCCTGCGCCGCCGTGAGTCCCTGGACCTTCAGGGTCTTGGCAATCATGATGGAGCCGCGAACCGTGGGGGCGAACTCGCACTTGCCCGATTCCCGCAGCCCCCGGACGATATGGACAACCGTCTCGACGTTGGGACGCGCCAGCCCGGACCTGGCCTCCGTGACAGCGACCTCCGTCTCGTAGTCGAAGTAGTCCAGATCCATCGTGATCATGCGATCCCGCAACGCATCCTGGCTCCGGTGTACTCCGGCGTATTCCTCGGGATTGGACGTGAAGATGGCCGTGAAGTCTGGATGTACTTTCAGGTAGGGCTCGTTGGCATCACGGGCGGCCGGCAAGTCCATAATCCTCTCCTGCAGGATCGAAAGCAGGGTATTGTTCGCCTCCGGTCGGGAACGGGTGAATTCATCATAGACCAGCGTGAAGCCATATTTGCAGGCCACGGTCAGACGATTGTCCACCCACCGCTTGGTCAGGTCTTCCTCCGTCTTGAGGACCCGGGAAACGAAACGATCCACTACCCGCCTGGCCCGGTACCCGTGCTCGCCGCCGATCAGGTCAGAGGTGGTGAATTCCTCGTCTCCGTGAATCATGATCACGGGCCTGCCGACCTTGCTCGCCAGGTGCATGGCCAGGGTCGTCTTGCCCGTGCCGGAAGGGCCTCTCAGATGCACGGGGAAACCGGCCCGGATGTAGTTGAGGGCCCTTCGGGTCAGGTCTTCCACATACTGTGTCTCGACGAAACCAGCCAGGGGACTGGGTTTCAGCACCGTCATCATCTCATCAATCATCGCGGGTTACCTCTGCACGGGTCTCCCAACGCGATGGATCGCGTTGGGGTCCCCACCAGGCCTGCGCGGCCTTCATCCATGATTCGACGTACCGGGGCCTCACGGACGCCTCAAACGGCGGCGGAGTCCCGCTTCGTACCGTTAGCTGCTTTTCTTGGCGGCGACCTTCCTGCCGTGCCTCTTGGGACCGGCCGGCTTGGACAGGCGAGCCGCCGGTCCAACCTCAACCGCCGGCGCGGTGAAGCCAACCTTCCGCGCCTCGCTGATGGCCGCACACATGTCCTGCCAAGCCTGTCTTGCCTGGACCATGCCGGCGTGCTGCTCGTTCACGAAGCCGGCGGCGTCCTTGAGGATCTGCTCGACCGCCGTCTTGATGTCGGCGATCTCGCCGTCCAGTCGCTCCCCGAGTTCCCGCGACATATGGGCCCGTTCCTTGTCGAAACGGCGCAACAGGAATGTCACGTCCCGGACCAGGCCTTGGACGTAATCCGCCAGGTGTCTCGACTGGTCCCGGCTCATTTGCCGATTGGCCGTGTCGAATTCCCCGAGCTTGTCTTGCGCTCCGCGCCGGATCTCTTCGACGCTCTTGGAGAGCGCGCCCACGAAACCGGCCAAGTCCTTGGCTTGGTCCGTCGCCATCTTGCTCCGGTCGGCGCCGAATCCTGCGAGGGTCGCGCGGGTCTCCCTGACTAACGTGCCCACGGCCTTCAACCGCGCCTTATTCGCCGCGATCAGGTCTTCCGTGAGTTTCTTCATGTCTTGTGCTATTGTCCCGACCATTGGTTCACCTCTTCAAAACTTCGTTTGCCCCTGGGCTGTAAGCACTTCCAGAGTCCGGTCCTCTTCATATAAGCGTTCCTGGAGACGCGTTTCGGCGTCCTTTATGTCTCGATCCATCTTGTCCTGCCACGTGGGTTCGTCCGCACGACTACGAATGACATGCCTCACTGTTGCAATCCCCCTTTTGTCTGTTCACCGCGTGGGAGCGTCGATCCTGCTCGGTCCCGACGCGCTGGGCCCGGAATTCGCGCAACATGCCCTGGATCCCTTCTCGCCTTTCTTGGACTCCCTCCCGCCTCTGATCCTGCTGCGCGTAGCGCTGCCGGCGTTGTCTGGCGAATTCGGCGAGCATCCGCTTCAGGTCTTGGATCCGGAGTTCCCGCCCTTTCGCCAGCAGATCTCGGAGCATTCCGGCCGTCTCCTGTTGTTCCTTTTGCGACTCCTTCAACCGGGTGACGACATCCGTGCTGCGCTGTTGCTGTTTCGTGAACAGGTCCGTGATCGCCTGATGATGCTCCGTGATTTTTGCGGCCTCCCCTCCGGCCAGGGCACTGGTGAAATCGTGCAGCCGCCCGCGCAGCTCGTGGACAAGCTGCATTTGCTCGTCCAGACATTGTTTCGATAAGTCCCTGACCTCCCGCCAGCGCTGCTCCTGTTCCGCCGACATCACCCTCATCATCGTGTCGAAGTCTTTCTTGCGGAGAGAGCCGTTCCTGGCCAGGTTCTCGCGCAGTTGCTCGCTGGCTTGTTCGTACTCGCGCCGCACCTCCAGGAGAGAATTGTCGAAATTCTCCAGAACATGACGAGCTGTCTCGAGAAGGCGTTCCACGCCTTGAATCCGCGCTTCATAGGAGCAGAAGACGCCGTCCACCAGATTGGATTCCTCAACGCGATCTAACGCGTTTGGGGTCTCCTTCTCACTGTCGAGGGCTCGTATCATTTGTTCCTTTCCTCCAGTCGCCCGCGGGCGAAGAAGAGACCGTCTTGGCGAGACATGCTTATGACACTTATAGAGTGCGGAAGGATGGCCCGACAAAACCGCCCCTTCAGAGTGAGGGCCTGTGAGGGCTCCCAACGCCGCCGAGGGCGTAGGGGGCCCCTACGCCAATCCTTACGCAGCGGTCGCTGTCAGCCCGATGGCCTCCGCGTACTTCAGGTAGGTCTCGACCGAGGCAGCGACGACTCTGGCTTCCACCGCCAGCAGCTCGATCCCCACGAGCGAGACCCGCACCCAAGCATCCACCACGATGCCTTTGTCCAGAATCCTGTCGACGACTTCGACCAGACTGTTGGACCCGATTGTCTTCTCTACAGCCATTGTGTTTCCTTTCTCAAAAATAAGTTGCCAGATGACGAACTAACGTTGTGCACGTGCACTTTGCGGCTAAGCCCTACGAACACGCAAAACCACCTTCGCTCCAGCGGCGGATCGGCGGGGCGGACATACCGGCCCCGTTCCATCCCGTACGGCGTAGCCGTACAGGACGGAAGGAACAGGGGGACGACAGTAGCCCGGCCCCGTCAGAACCCGCCGTCGGAACGACCTCAGTGTCACCGCCGTTCAAACAGACTATCGGTTGACAACAGGACCCGGACCACACGCTTTTGCCTTGATGTGAGCCCGGCAGAACCCTTGGGCCGCGCCGGTGAAGCCCCCGGCCCAGCGCTAGGAGGATTCCTGGTTTGCCGCCTCTCTCCATTCCCAGTGTTGCGCGGCTCCTTTCCAACCGCCGCGACGGGCAATCGCGCGAGTACGGCTGGCGGGAGCGGCAGAGACATCCTCAATGTCTCTCGATATACTTGAAAAACGCTCCCCCTGCCGGGGACCATTGCCTGGGGCTCTGGGGCGCTTGCCAGATCAGAATCGCTGCCTTGTTGGGAGCGGCCACGATCCGCAATTCGCATCCCGTGGTTTCCTCCACCGTCCCGGCCGCCAAGCACAGGGCCCCGGATATTCTCAAGGCATTCCCCTCCCCGTTGCCCATGCGGATGCTACGACCGATCTGCGCAAGGCCTTCCAGGCGAAGATGCTGGCGATCCGCTCCCATCTTCAGGTCGCGACCCACCAGCAGCGCGGGGAAGTTCTTGACCGCCCTGATGACGACCTCACAGTGCTCGGCCAGAATCAGATCGTTTCGGACGACGAGCATGCCATCGATCTCGATCCGCCCCTTCAGATCCAGATCTCCGTCTCCGTAATAGACGCCTCCGGGATTGGTGGAAGTCGGACGCAGTCGCACGTCGCGCAAAACCTCGTTGTCGAGGGTGCCGACCCGGTACCGACTGGTCCCAAGGAAGTAACAGGACTCGAAGTCCGTGGGGGAAAGCCCCGGCCACGCCACGGGAGCTGCTTGAACGAATTCCTGTCTGTGGCCGCGGATAGAACCTGAGCCGCTGATCGTGGTCGCCGCGAATACGTCACCATCCACCGTTCCGTGGATGGTGAGCCCGCCTCCGCAATACACATCGCCGGTTACATGGACCTGGGAAGGGATTACCGCATCAGTTCCCTGCCAGTAGGCGATGCACGGATCCAGCCGAAGCTCGGCCTTCAGGGTGGTACAACCGATTCGCTCGCCGCGTTGGAGCCGGTACGCCGTGCTGATGATCCGGTAATTGCATTCGCTTAGCTTGGCCACGTTGACGTCATAGTAGTCGCCGCTTCCTGCCGCAAGCTGCTGACCCAAGTCTCCTGTCCAATACTCCTGGGTGATCTCCTGCGGGTGAAGTATCAGTCCCTTGGCGTGTTCAAGTCCTGACTCTGCCATGGCGTCCATTTGCAGTCGGAGCACCATGTTTCGGCCACAGGCCAACTCGACATCGCTTCGCCCCTGGTACTCAAGCGACAGAAGTGCTACGGCGACAAGGACGAGCAGGAGAACAAGCAGGACGATCCCCCGGGGAGAAGCCCGATCGCGGTCTCTCTCCTGGGAGATCCAAGGCGAGCCAACGGGATCATTCACTTTGACTTTCTCCACTCCCGGACCACCCGTTGCCGCCTCACGGTTCCTCGCGGTTGAGGGGGCGGGCCAGCACCTATCGCCAACCCTTTCTCAGGAACACTACGGGGATAGTCTGAAGCAGAACATAGAGGTTCAGGCGTAGGGACCGGTTTTGAATGTAGAGGGTGTCATATCTTACCTTCTGATCGGGTCTCAGCTCATAGTGGCCGCGGACTTGTGCCAGCCCCGTGATTCCAGGTTTTACCGCCAGTCTCACGCCTTGCAGGGTCTTGAACTGCGCGACGAAACAGGGACGTTCCGGCCGAGGGCCGACCAAGCTCATATCGCCGCGCAGCACGTTGAGCAACTGAGGAAGCTCGTCGATTCGCGTGCTTCTCAGGATGCGCCCCACGGGGGTGATGCGATGATCCTGTGCCGAAGCCCAAACGGGGCCTGTATCACGTTCCGCGCCGTCCTTCATCGTGCGGAGCTTGTACAGGGTGAAGACCCGGTGATGCCTGCCTACCCGCGGCTGCCGGTAAATCACGGGACCGCGCGAGGTCAGCTTGACCAGCAGGGCCGCCGTCAACAGAATGGGCCAGGTCGCCAGGAGAAGCGCCACGGACGCGACGATGTCAAAGAGTCTTATGGGGAATTCACGAGTCACAGGGCTTCAGCGGGCATCATGCCGGTACTTGTCAATCCTTCGACCATCGCGTAACGCACCAGACCCGCGATGCTTTCGATACCCAGTTTTCTCATAATCCTGCTCCTATGCCATTCAATCGTTTTCGTGCTCAAGCATAGTTCTTTGGCGGTCATTTTGGTGGACTTGCCCTCGGCGATGAGTTGAAGCACTTCGCGCTCCCTGGCCGTCAGTTCCGAGTAGGCCGAGTTCGTCCCCCCTGTGGAGCGGCCCACGTATCCTTCGATCACCATTCGGCAAACCTCCGGGCTGAGATAGGTATGGTTGGAGACCACGTTCCGCACGGCGGTGAGAAGCTCTTCGAAGGAACAGGTCTTCTCCAGGCATCCACAGGCACCTGCCGCGAGCATTTCCTGCACCGTCCGCCGGCCCAGAGTCGCCGAGAAGGTGATGACCCTCGTGGCGGGCTGTTCCCGGACGATCTGGCGGGTCGCCTCAACGCCGTTCAGGTTCGGCATATTGACGTCCATGATGACGACGTCGGGACTCAGTTCCCGCGCCAGGCGCACCGCCACACGACCGTCCTGAGCCTCTCCAACCACCTGCATGTCCGTCTCCGTGCTCAAACGGATGCCGATGGCCTCGCGCAAGAGCTTGTGGTCGTCGGCGATAAGGACTCTGATCCCCATAATTCATTCTCCCCACTGATCCTGAGGCATCCGCCAAGCCCTCTCGGGCTGCTTTCGTCTCGCATCGTCGAGTCCGGGCCTTGGTCAGCCCAAAAAAGCCTTCAAGTACCTGTAAAACGTGAACGGATTCCAGTCCCCAATCCTGAGTCTGGGCAGCTCATACAGGCTGTCTGCTCCCGGCACACTAACCGTGTCAGAAGAAACGCGACACGAGAGACGGAAGCCGCAGTCTTTCAGGATTTTCCTGGTAACGGTCGTATAGCTGCTCTCGTCTCCAAACGGATAGGCAAAGCATTCAATACGGTGTCCCAGGGCTTCTTCCAGGATCTGCTTGTTATATTCGATCTCGTTCCTTTGTTCCGGTTCGGAGAGCAAAGAGAGCTTAGCGCAATGATGGGCGTGTCCGCCGACGGTGATCAGACCGCCTTCCTCGAGTCTCTTGAGTTCCTGCATGCTCAAGGTCGCATGGCTATCCAACTCTTCGCCCGAGCCCTCCAGGCTCCGGAGGATCTCCGCGACGATTTGTCGCTGCTGGGCCGGTGCCTGGTCGGATAGAATCCCATAGAGATCGTCAAAGGCGCGGAATCGGTCCTGCTGGCTGACCAAGGGCCAATCCAACGATTCCCCCTCGGCCTCGGTGACCAGCGGACCGAGCGAAGGGGCCCCCGCCATCCCATCACCGGCGATGAGGACGTCCTCCAGAATATCCCACCAAAATCGTCTCCTTTCGATCAGGTTCTCGGAAGGGACGAAGACGGTGGCAGGCACCTCGAACCTCTCCAGCACCTCCTTGGCCGTGTACAAAACGTCGGAATATCCTCCGTCGAAGGTCACCACCACGGCCTTGTCCCGCCAAGGCGTCGCCGTCTCCAGATGCTGTCGGAGCTCGTGCAGGGAAATGAGGTTGAAATTCGTGGCCAAGTACTCCATTTGCCTCTCGAAGTTGTGAGGTTGCACCGCCAATCTCAGGGGATCGTGCGCCAGCAGCGCCACACGGTGGTACTGAAGAATGGCGCAACTCGCGGTCGCACAAGGTCCCGCAGGACTTCGTCTGCCGGTCAGACGCTCGGGCAGGGAATTCAGCATCGCTCTGGTCCATCCAGTGATCGGGTTCACATGCCTCAGCAAAAGGCATGGCGACCTCCCTTGCTATGGCATCCGTTGCACCCGAACGACTCCACACGGAGGTCGCCATGTCCGGGACTTTATGACTGGTCGTATCATCGGCACTACCAAGGGCGAGAGGACAGAGGATAATCCCGGACTTAAGCCTGCGAATACCTGAATCTGCTGTAGCGAAATCCTCGCACCGCGCCAGCCTACGGCTGGTCTGCCCTGGCGCTGACGAGCGCAGAGTCGCGCGATACCCCCTTGGATTTCGGCAGAGTGAGCAAGAGAATATCGTCTTGTCCACTGCTGCGATCCCCTCCCACGGTCCCCCCGTGCAGTTCCACCAGTCTCTTGGCCACAAACAAGCCCAACACCAGGTCACCATGGGGATCGGAATGTCCGCCGAAAGGATCAAATCCATCCATCGCCTTGTGAATCTTGCGGATCGCGCCGATGGTGTCGTTGCTCTCAATCGCGACGGTGACCGCGTCCTCAATGTCCTGGACTCGGATGCGGATAGAGCTTCGCGCGGGAACCGCATAGATCAGACTGCGCCCGATGCAGGTCAACGCTCGCACGGTATGGTCCCTATCGGCCTGGACAGCCACTTCTACCTCAGGCATGGAGACGGCCAACTCGATGTCTTTTTCGGCGGCGGCCGCCCTCAACGTCTCCGCAACCTCCGAGATCAACGACCCGAGGTTCGAACCGGTTCGCGCCAACGGTATTCCCTTCCTTTCGATTGCCAGAATCTCACGAAAGTCCATGATGATGCGCAGGGCCTTACGAGAATCGCCCCTCTCCAACAGACCATCCAATGTCTCCAACACCGTGATCGTCAGTCCCTTGTACCGCTCGTTGTCTGCTTCCAGATGGGTGATCTCCAAGCAGAACTCATCCATGAGACGAATCTGCTCTGACAGGTCGCGGGCGATCCCCACGACCGCCACGTCCTTGCCGCTGGAGTCCTTGATGATCGACCGGGAGAGGGAAACCGGAAACCGCCGGCCATCTTGTCGTTCGTGATGGAATCCAACGGCAGAACCGCCTCCGGCGGTTGGGATGCCAACGACGCATCCCGTGGGCGTGCACGGATGACCGCCCGTCCAAAGGATGCTGCTGTCTTTCCCCAGAACCTGCGACCTCGTGTATCCATACGTGCGGCAAAATGCCCCGTTGACGAACAGGATCTTGCCCTGCAGATCGGTGAGGTAGATGCAGTCCTGGGCACTCATGATCGCGCCGGAGAGCAGCTCGAGCTCCTTCTTGGCCCGCCGGTACGCGATCGCGTTTTCGACGGTGATGGCCAGAGCCTTGAGGTAGTCTCCGCGCGCATCCTTTACCAGAAAGTCATAGGCGCCGGCTTTCCATGCCCTGACCGCCGTCTCCTCGCCCCCGGCTCCGGTCACCAGAATCACCGGAGCCTCTTGCACCAGATCCAGGATATCGAACGCCGTCCCGTCTCCCAGCAAGTAATCGGAGACCACAATATCGAATGGTGCGGACCATCGCAGGACATCCTGCGCCTCCGCCACGGAACCGGCGATGGTGCACTCATAGGGCAACTCGGCATCCTTCACAAACTTCCTGAAAACGATTTGATCGACTCGATCATCCTCAACCAGCAGGACCCGGAATCGCGGGTTCTGATCGCCGTCGCCTTCCCACGGCACAGGCGATATCCGTCTTGACTTCGGCATTCCTAACCTCTGTTTGTTGCTCGGGCAACGTGATAAAGAACGTGCTTCCTTTACCGACCTCGGATTCGATCCAGATTTTTGCCGCCGTACATCCCGACGATCTTCTTCCTGATCGTCAGACTGACGCCCGTGCTTTCCCGACTGTCGCGGGGCGCGAGGGTCTGAAACAGCTGGAAGAACCGGAGAGCCGCGTCCTCTTACGGCGGGGCTGCGGTATGGCACAGGTCGACGAGTATGGCCTCCTCGGCCGGCTTGAGGGAGAGAGGTTGATCGAACTGGAGTCCGATCCGGCACGTACGCCCCCGGGTCACGACGGAACGGAGCCACCCGGTTCGGATGACACCTACCATGGCTTCCGGATCGTCGACGCGACCGAATTGGGGAACATCAAACCGAACCGTGAGCTTCTGCCCTTCCCGAAAGCGACATCGATCGGGGGGACAGGTGAAGGCAAGCCCACCGCTGGAAATGTCGACGATCAGACCGAGAAAGCCGGCCTGGGTCGTATCTTCCCCGAACCACACGGGCCATGGGGAGCAGAGTCTCTCTTCGCTTCGACAGAACGTTTTCTGGTCCATATGAGTTCTTCTCCTGCCATGAGCGGGTGCCAAGTACGACTGGATCGCGGCCCTGACGCCAAAAGGGGTGGGATGGTGCCGGCCACTGCTCTGCCGGGGCCGACACTTCGTTGTCGTTAAGCGACCCAGCACCATCCCCGGCCTGTATAGCCCTGTACGTGTTGGGGTCCGGGTCCCCGAGTGCGAAACGCCGCACTTGGGAGCCCCGGTCCCCTCCCCATCCTGAGTCCGTGCCCCTGACGGTCATGCCGGACGCCTCAGGTCCAAGTAGCTTGACTCAAGCCGTCGGCTCCTTCACCAACCATCGCCCGTGGTGTGTGGCCACGCCGTCGCCTTTCACAAGATCGTCTCGGATTCGACCGCGAAGACGCAAGCAGTGAAAGATTTCGGCCTGATCCCCCCCTTCCATCACGCGGCAATTCCCGGTAGTGCGCCCGGCTTTTCCGTGCCGCTCGCACGGACATAAATGCGTGCGATGTTAGCGGAGTGAACCGACGGCTTCGGCGGCAAGCGGCTCCGGCTCGGCGGAGGCCGGGACTTGCTTGGGCAGAGTGAAGAAGAAGGTGGTCCCCGCGCCCACGATCGATTCGATCCAGA
>Ga0154636_1228_pt7 | contig 17890 bp, 11 predicted proteins | sample Rifle2008BG13ft_FD_116065 | JGI IMG/M metagenome (GOLD analysis project Ga0154636, IMG submission 116065) | Planctomycetes bacterium RBG_13_60_9 | reverse complement strand
GTCGCCTCTCCGATCACTTGTCCGGGGGCAGGGACCTCGACCGCGTAATCCCTGAAATCAGGCATTCGAAGATCTTTGAGCAGTTGTCCGCCGTTTGCATGCGGGTTGTCTCCCATCCGTCGCTTGCCTTTGGGGGCCAGTTCCGCGAGTTCCGGTATCAGTTTCCCATTCGCGTCAAACAATTCCTCGGGCCTGTAACTCTGCATCCAGTTTTCAAGCAATTTGACGTGGTCGTCATCCATCTTCGAGAACGGGACCTGATGCGAACGCCAGAAGTCTTCCGTCTTGAGGCCGTCCACCTCCTTGGGGCCCGTCCAGCCTTTTGGAGACCTCAGGATGAGGATCGGCCATTGAGGACGCGTCGTCTTGTCCCTGACCCTCGCATCGTCCTGTATAGAGGTGATCTCTGCGACCATGTCTTCCATCGTGCCGGCCATCAGTTGGTGCATCGTTTCCGGGTCGGAGCCTTCCACGAAGTAGGGTTTATACCCGTAGCCGATGAACAAGCTTTCCAACTCTTCGTGGGGCATTCGCGCCAGTATCGTAGGATTCGCGATCTTGTAGCCGTTGAGATGCAGGATCGGAAGCACGGCGCCGTCACGCGCTGGGTTCAACCATTTGTTGGAATGCCATGCTGCCGCCAGAGGCCCGGTTTCTGCTTCTCCGTCGCCGACGACGCAGACGACGATCAGGTCCGGGTTGTCAAAGGCCGCGCCGTATGCGTGAGACACGGCATAACCTAATTCGCCGCCTTCGTGGATTGAACCCGGCGTTTCGGCCGCCACGTGACTGGGAATCCCGTACGGAAAAGAAAACTGCCTGAACAGTCTCTTCATCCCGTCTGCGTCTTGTGGGATATCGGGATAGTACTCGCTGTAGGTGCCTTCAAGATAGGTGTTGGCCACGAGAGCTGGACCGCCGTGTCCAGGGCCCGCGACATAGATGACGTTGAGGTCGTATTTCTTGATCAAGCGGTTAAGGTGGATGTAGATGAAATTCAGTCCGGGCGTTGTCCCCCAATGCCCAAGCAGTCGTGACTTGACATGCTCTCGCTTGAGCGGTTCGTGCAACAGAGGATTGTCCAGCAGATAGATCTGTCCGACCGCGAGATAATTGGCTGCACGCCAGTAAGCGTTCATCTGCTCCAGTTCCGTTTGAGACAGAGGCACTGCCTTCTCTTGCACTGCTTGCTTAGCCATGACAGTCTCCCTTTCTGCAACATTGCACTTAAGAGTGCACAGTGACCATTGATGGGTGTGCGCTGCATTCCGCGGCTTTACCGGCGGATCCCAAAACGTGGAATCTGCGCTTCATCATTGTCTTTATCTCGTCTCTCGCCGGACCAAGATAATTCCGCGGATCGAACTCGGAGGGCTTCTCCCAAAGCACCTGCCGAATCGTGGCTGTCATTGCCATTCTCAGGTCGGTATCGAAATTGACCTTGCAGATGGCCATGCGAGCCGCTTTGCTGATCGCCTCTTCCGGCACCCCTTTGGCGTCAGGCATCTTGCCGCCATACGTGTTTATGATATCCGCGTATTCCTTCGGCACGGTACTTGAGCCGTGCATCACCAAGGGAAAGCCCGGCAGTTTCCTGGAAACCTGCTCGATCACATCGAATGCCAGTTTCGGTTCGGTCTTGAACTTGTAGGCCCCGTGGCTTGTTCCGATAGCTATGGCCAGCGAATCCACGTCGGTCCTGGCGACGAATTCAGCGGCCTGATCAGGGTCCGTCAGGTGTTTGCTGACATCGTCGGCACCGACCCCGATCACGTCCTCCTCAATGCCGCCAAGTTGCCCCAGTTCGGCTTCCACCACCACGCCGTGAGCGTGAGCATACTCGACCACTCGTCTTGTCAGCGCGATATTATCCTCGAACGAATGATGCGACCCGTCGATCATGACCGATGTAAAGCCGTCATCGACACACTGCTTGCACGTCTCGAAGGTATCGCCGTGGTCCAGGTGCATGCAGATCGGAATGCTCGGGTTTTCATCGACGGCGGCGTCGATGATCCCCCGGAGATATCTCATACTGGCGTATTTCCGCGCCCCGCGCGATACCTGGAGAATCACCGGAGCCTTTTCTTCGGCTGCGGCCATCACAATCCCTTGTGTGATCTCCATGTTGTTGACGTTGAAGGCGCCGATGGCGTAGCCGTGTTTGCAGGCCATGGAGAACATCTGCTTGGTTGTTACCAGCCCCATTGCACAGTCCCTTGAAACAGCATGTATGAAACCCGAGGAGTCCGCACAGCTTTAGTCATATACGGTCGTGTTATCCGCTATCCGCCACATTGCTTCTTGACGCAATACACGGTACAGCGTGCACGCACGCTTGCATACTTGGGTAATTGCTGCTTTTGCTGTAGGTGTCTGGCTTCTCCCCCCGATGGCAGTATCCCGATACAAAAGGAGGTTCTCTCCGATTGAAACGGTTCATTTCGCCTTGTAGCGTGGTACAGGTATGACTGTGGAGTGAGAGAGCGTGACAGCCCACGGATGGGGTAGACAGGCATCGAGCCAAAGACGTTATTGCGGAAAGGGCAATATCGTGGGTGACGAACTTCCGGTTGTCTATCTGGCAAGACATGGCGAGACGCCGTGGAGTCTGACGGGTCAGTACACGGGTCTTACGGATTTGCCGTTGACCGAACAAGGGGAGCGCAATGCCCGACAGCTCAGGGAACGGCTCAAAGGTATACCATTTGACAAGGTATGGACCAGCCCCTTGCAGCGCGCGGTCCGAACCTGTGAGCTGGCCGGCTTCGGGGCTGTCGCAGAAATCGATCCCGACCTTGTCGAATGGAACTACGGTGAATATGAGGGCCGCCGCACCTCCGAGATCGTTGCGGAGCGTCCGGGCTGGCTGCTGTTCCGGGACGGCTGCCCCGGCGGCGAATCGCCGGCTCGGGTTGATGAGCGTGCGAAGCGTATCGTAAGCCGCGTGCGCGCGGTCAATGGAAACGTACTGCTTTTTTCGAGCGGTCACTTCATCCGAGTGCTGGCCACCCGATGGATCGGGCTCGAGCCTTCGGTCCACAGCAGGTCTTTCAAACTGAGCACCGCAAGCCTCAGTGCGCTCGGCTATGAAGGAAGCCTTTCTCGCCCGGCGATTGTCCTTTGGAATGAAACTCGTCATGTGATCGGTGATTCCATTCAGCAGTCCGGCCGGTACATCGAAATCAAGCGGCGAGAGGCCGCAAGAGAAGAGATACAACTGAAAGGGCAGTGAGATGGCTGGGACAGGGATTGCGATTCCTGAAGTGGCGGCTAAGAGGCGAGTCGATACATCGGAACTGTTCAAACGATACGGGTGCGGCCCGGTCCAGTTTGCAGGCACCGACGAAGCGCTCTATGAAAGGCATCTCATTTTTGATAACGTGATCGACCTGAAAGCCGCCGGCCCACGGGAGCAATTTGAGGCATTGGCCCGTTCCGTGCGCGACGTTCTTTCACAACGATGGGTGCGCACGGAACAGACGTACGATAGCGCGAACCCCAAACGTGTGTATTACCTTTCTATGGAGTTTCTCATCGGCCGCTCACTTGCCAACAACGTCGTCAATCTCCTGCTGGATGAACTTGCCCGGCAGGCTATTGAGCAAAAGCACATTGATTTGCTGGGAGTACTCGAACAAGAGCCCGATGCCGGTCTGGGCAACGGCGGGCTTGGGCGTTTGGCAGCGTGCTTCCTCGACTCGATGGCCACGATGCAATTGCCGGCGACGGGGTACGGCCTTCGGTACGAATACGGCATTTTCAAACAGGCCATTGTGGACGGCTGGCAGCAGGAGCAGCCGGACAACTGGCTCCGCCGCCCCGACCCGTGGGAAGTGAGTCGTCTGCAGGACATGGTGGAGGTGAAGCTGAACATCGCATTTGAAGTACACGACGGAAGTCTGCGCGGCGTGCCGGGCCGGCCGTCCAGCCTGCTGGGCATCCCGTTCGACCGCCCGGTAGTCGGTTACGGCGGCAAGACCATCAACACACTGCGGCTTTGGGCCGCCGCGGCGCCGGATTACTTCGATTTTGAACGGTTCAGCCGGGGGGATTTCGTCGGTGCGCTGGCGGAAACGCTGAGCGCCGAATCTCTCACGCGGGTGCTCTATCCGGACGACACGACGAGCTTGGGAAAGGGACTGCGCTTCGTGCAGGAGTACTTCCTTGTCGCCTGTTCGCTGGCGGACTTGGTCCGGCGCTTCCGTCGCAGCAACGCCGATTGGAGCAAGCTCTCCGAGAAGGTGGCCATCCAGATGAACGATACGCACCCGTCGATGGCGGTCCCGGAACTGATGCGCATATTGCTGGACGAGGCCCACCTCGGATGGGACCAGGCGTGGGAGATCACGCAAAAAGCCCTGGCCTACACGAACCACACGCTGCTGCCCGAAGCGCTGGAGAAATGGCCGGTCGCCTGGTTCGCAATGTTGCAGCCGCGTCTTCTGGAAATCATCTACGAGATCAATCGCCGCCTGCTCGATACGGTCCGTACTCGGTTCCCCGATGACGACGGACGCATCGCAAGAGTCAGCCTCATCGAGGAAGGCGCCGGCCGTCAGGTTCGCATGGCCAATCTGGCCATCGTCGGTTCGCACAGCACGAACGGTGTGGCCGAAATTCACTCTGGATTGCTGCGCACAACGACGGTCAAGGACTTGGCGGAGATGTTCCCCGAGCGGTTCAACAACAAGACCAACGGCGTGACTCCGAGACGGTGGCTGCTGCTGGCCAACCCGGCGCTTGCAGGCACCATCAGCGAGGCCATCGGGGACGGCTGGATTAGCGACCTCGACCAGTTGAGGGACCTCAAATCGCTTGCCGGCGACAAGAATTTTCGCGACGCCTTCCTCCAGGCGAAGCGTCAGGCCAAATCTCGATTTGCCGACTGGCTGAAAGCAACGACCAACCAGACCGTGAATCCGGACACCATTTTCGATTCCCAGGTCAAGCGGATCCATGAATACAAGCGACAATTGCTCAATGCCTTGCGCATTGTGGTGCTTTACAACCGCTTGCGAAAGGACCCCAACCTGGATATGGTGCCGCGGACGTTCTTCTTCGCCGGGAAGGCCGCACCGGCTTATCACTTGGCCAAACTCATCATCAAGTTCATCAACAATCTGGCCGGCACCATCGATGGCGACCCGGCGGTACGAGGCCGCCTCAAAGTCATGTTCTTGCCCGATTACCGCGTATCCCTTGCGGAACGGCTGATTCCCGCCAGCGATGTCTCCAATCAGATATCGACCGCAGGGTACGAAGCCAGCGGCACGGGCAATATGAAGTTCATGATGAACGGGGCGCTGACTGTAGGTACGCGCGATGGCGCTACCATCGAAATGGCGCAGGAAGCGGGTGAGGACAACTTCTTTTTGTTTGGTCTGACGGCCGAAGAAGTGGCCAACAACCGAGGCTGGTACAGTCCATACTGGCACTATGAAAACGAACCGGAGACTCGCGAGGCGCTGGATATGATTGTATCCAATTATTTCAGCCGCTATGAACCGGGTGTGTTCACTCAATTGTACGACACGCTTCTGACGTTCGGCGACCACTACATGCACCTGGCGGACCTCAAGTCCTATCTCGAAGCGGACCAGCAGTTGTGTGAATTGTATGCCGACCGGGACGGATGGGCTTACAAGGCCATCCTGAACGTTGCCTGCTCTGGAAAGTTCTCCAGCGACCGCACGATTGCGGAGTATGCATCGGAGATCTGGAATGTGCAACCGGTGACAGTGAAGCCGTAAGACACGGCTGACCGTTGTTCGCGAGGGCGCCGTCGTACGCAAGAGGCAAGGCAAAGGAACAACGATGCAGCAAGTCAAGGAACGCAAACGCGTCAGTCCGATTCGCAACAAACCAGAGATGGAGATGGACGCCGGTGTAGTCGAGAAGGGCGTGAGCGCTCCGCTCGGCGCCACTGTGTATGATAGCGGCGTCAACTTCAGCGTGTTCTCAAGGAACGCCGGCCTGGTTGAGTTGTTGCTGTTCGACGACGAGAACGCCGCAAAGCCGACGAAGGTCATCCCGCTTGATCCCAATCAGCACCGCACCTACCATTACTGGCATGCCTTTGTCCCGGATCTCCAACCAGGCCAGATCTATGCCTATCGAGCTCATGGGCCCTTCGCACCGGAGGACGGCTTTTGGTTCGATGGTGAGAAGGTGCTTCTCGACCCTTATGGCCTGGCTGTCGCGGTCCCCGACGCCTACGCGCGCGAAGCCGCGAGCCGGCCCGGCGACAATACGGCGGTGGCGATGAAGAGCGTGGTGGCTGATCCCGGCCGCTATGACTGGGAAGGTGACCTGCCGCTCAAGCGGCCCTTTGCGGAGACGGTGATCTACGAGCTTCACGTCCGCGGCCTCACCCGCCACCCCAGCTCCGGTGTGCCGTCCGGCAAGAGTGGGACCTATGCCGGGCTGATTGAAAAGATCCCTTATCTGGAAGATCTTGGAGTCACCGCAGTCGAGTTGCTGCCGGTGTTTCAGTTCGACCCGCAGAATGCGCCGGCAGGCCGCGCGAACTACTGGGGGTACCAACCCATCTCATTCTTCGCGCCGCATCATGCGTACAGTTCGGAGAAGGATCCCCTCGCCGTGCTCGATGAATTTCGCGACATGGTCAAGGCGCTTCACGGCGCCGGCATCGAAGTCATCCTTGATGTGGTCTTCAATCATACCACAGAAGGCGGACGTGACGGGCCGACGTTGTGCTATCGCGGCCTTGCCAATGACTTCTACTACATCCTCGATAATGACAAATCGCGCTATGCCGATTACAGTGGCTGCGGCAACACGCTGAACGCCAACCAGCCGATCGTGCGCCGGCTGATCCAGGACAGCCTCCGCTACTGGGTGGCGCAGATGCACGTCGACGGCTTCCGCTTTGATCTCGCGTCGATCCTGTCGCGCGATGAGGCCGGCAATCCGCTGCCGAACCCGCCCGTCCTCTGGGACATCGAGTCGGATCCCGCGTTAGCCGGCACCAAACTAATTGCCGAGGCGTGGGACGCCGCAGGACTCTATCAAGTAGGAACCTTCGTCGGTGACACGTGGCAGGAATGGAACGGGCGTTTCCGCGATGACGTGCGGCGGTTCTTGAAGAGCGACAACGGCGTGGTATCCGCGGTGGCCACCCGGCTCCTGGGCAGTCCGGATATCTACAGTCACAAGGAGCGGGAGGCCGAGCAGAGCATAAACTTCGTCACCTGTCACGACGGTTTCACCCTCAATGACCTGGTCTCCTACAACCAGAAGCACAATGAGGCCAACGGGGAAGACAACCGCGACGGGTCAAACGATAATCTGAGTTGGAACTGCGGCGTAGAAGGGCCAACGGATGACCCGGAGGTCGAGGCGCTGCGCAACCGCCAGGTGAAGAACTTCTTCGTGCTGGAGCTGTTGGCGGCCGGCACACCGATGATACTCATGGGCGACGAGGTGCGGCGGACCCAGCAGGGAAATAACAACGCCTATTGCCAGGACAACGAGATCAGTTGGTTTGATTGGCGCCTCCTGGAGCGACACGCCGACGTCCAACGGTTCGCCAAACTCCTCAATGAGTTTCGTCAGCGACGAGATGTGGTGACCGAAAAGGGCAGGCTCAGCTTGAATCAACTCCTCCAGCGGGCAAAGATCGACTGGCACGGGGTGAGGCTCTACAACGCGGACTGGGGCGAGCAGTCGCATACCCTCGCCTTCACACTCCGCAACCTGAGCGCCCGCTTCCTCCTCCATGGAATGCTCAACGCCTACTGGGAGCCGTTGACGTTTGAACTGCCCCCCGTGCTCGCAGAAAGTCGGCAGACTTGGCGGCGCTGCATCGACACCGCGCTGGCGTCGCCCGATGATATCCACCCTTGGCCGGAGGCCCCGTCGGTGGCGGAGGCCACCTATGTGGTGCAGCCTCGCTCGGTGGTCCTTCTCGCGCTGGCGATTCAAACGACTGCCGAAGGTACTTCATAAGTGAGGTGATCCTATGGCGATCCATCCTCTTGCCGGCAAACCGGCCCCAAAAGAAATGCTGGTAGATGTGGCCGAACTCGAACGGGAGTATTATGAATGTCAGCCGGACATGACGGATGCCAACCAGCGAGTCAGCTTTGGAACCAGCGGCCATCGGGGTTCTTCCCGCCGAGGGACATTCACGGAAGCCCACATCCTGGCGATCACCCAGGCCATCTGCGACTATCGACGCCGCCAGGGTATCGACGGCCCGCTGTACCTGGGTAAGGATACGCACGCGCTATCGGGACCGGCCCAGCGCACGGCTCTGGAGGTCTTGGCCGCCAACGCTGTGCAAACGATCATCCATCGAAATGACGGCGTGACGCCCACACCGGTCATCTCGTGGGCCATTCTCGTTTACAACCGTGGCCGCAGGGAGCATCTTGCGGATGGCATCGTCGTCACGCCTTCGCACAACCCGCCGGAGGATGGCGGCTTCAAGTACAACTCGACCAATGGCGGGCCTGCCGACACTGACGTGACCCAGTGGATTCAGGACCGCGCCAATGAGCTGCTGCAGAGCGGCCGTGCCGATGTAAAGCGTGTGCCGTTCTCATCGGCCATCAAAGCCGGGAGCACCCATCAGGAAGACTTCCTCGGGCCGTATGTCAACGACTTGCGCAGTGTAGTGGACATGGACGCTATACGGGGTGCTAACCTCAAGATCGGGATTGACCCGCTCGGAGGCGCATCCGGAGCGTACTGGGAGTTGATACATTCCGTTTACAAACTGGGGATTACCATCGTGAACCCCAATGTAGATCCGACTTTCTCGTTCATGACGGTCGATCACGACGGCAAGATACGCATGGATTGCTCCAGCCCCTATGCCATGGCCCGGCTCGTCGGCCTCAAGGACAAGTACCAGCTTGCCCTGGCCAATGACCCCGATGCCGACCGGCATGGCATCGTCACACCGTCTGCAGGATTGATGAATCCCAACCACTATCTGGCCGTGGCCATAGACTATCTGCTAACGCACCGCCCCGACTGGTCTACGGATTCCGCCGTCGGTAAGACGCTGGTTAGCAGCAGCATCATTGATCGGGTCGTGCAAAAGCACGGCCGCAAGCTGTCGGAAGTACCCGTAGGTTTCAAATGGTTCACGCCGGGATTGTTTGACGGCTCCTATTGTTTCGGCGGGGAAGAAAGTGCCGGGGCGAGTTTCCTGCGACGCGATGGCACCGTGTGGACGACCGACAAGGACGGTCTGATCATGAGCTTGCTGGCCGCCGAGATCACAGCACGTACTCAAGGAGACCCGGGCGAATACTATCAAGAGCTGACTGCTCAGTTCGGTACGCCGTATTACAGTCGCATCGATGCACCGGCGACACCCGAACAGAAGACGAGACTGCAGAAGTTGTCGCCCGATGCGGTAAAGGAATCGAAGCTGGCAGGTGAGCGGATCAGAGCCAAACTGACCTCCGCTCCCGGCAACGGGGCGCCCATCGGCGGCTTGAAGGTCGTGGCGGCCAATGGCTGGTTTGCAGCCCGACCATCCGGTACAGAAAACATCTACAAGATTTACGCCGAGAGTTTTAAGGATGAGACGCACCTGAATGCCGTCGTGGCGGAGGCCCAGCAGATTGTGAACAACGCATTGGAGACCGTCGATGTGGACACGAAGGAAAGGCAATTCGTATGACAACATCCATTAGAGACAGGGAGGCGGCTATCGAACCGGTGACCAGATGTCAGGCATGGAAGGCCCTCGATGCTCACTATAGAAAGGTCCGCCGGCTGCATCTGCGAAAGCTTTTCGCGGATGACCCGGAACGCGGTGAACGCATGACGGCTGAAGCTGTCGGTATCTACCTGGATTACTCGAAGAACCGTATCACCGATGAAACCCTCCAATTGCTGGTTCGACTTGCTGAGGAGTCCGGCCTCAGGGCGCGAATCGACGCGATGTTTCGCGGTAAAAAGATAAACATTACGGAAGACCGAGCGGTTTTGCACGTGGCGTTACGCGCCCCCGAAGGGACATCCATCGTCGTCGACGGCGAGGACGTGGTGCCTCTGGTGCGCGCCGTACTGGATAAGATGGCCGCCTTCTGTGTACGCGTTCGCAGCGGTGAATGGAAGGGGCATACCGGCAAACCTATTCGCAACATCATCAACATCGGTATCGGCGGCTCTGACCTCGGACCGGTGATGGCCTATGAGGCGCTGAGATACTACAGCGACCGCAACAGGATCTTCCGGTTTGTCTCCAATGTCGATGGCACCGACTTTGCCGAAGCGGTCCGTGACCTCGATCCGGCGGAGACCCTTTTCATCGTCTCATCCAAAACCTTTACCACGCTTGAAACGATGACGAATGCGCACGCAGCCCGCGAATGGCTGCTTGCCGGTTTAGGGCGCGATGAGAGGTCCGTCGCCAGACACTTTGTTGCGGTCTCTACGAACGCGGCGGAGGTGGCCAGGTTTGGCATCGATACGGCCAACATGTTCGAGTTCTGGGACTGGGTCGGAGGGCGCTACTCCATGGATTCGGCGATAGGCCTTTCCACCATGCTTGCCATCGGCCCGGACAACTTTCGTGCTATGCTGGACGGCCTCCACCAAATGGACGAACATTTCCGCACAACGCCGTTCGAGCGCAACCTGCCGGTGCTCATGGCCCTTCTATGCATCTGGTACAACAACTTCTTCGGCGCCCAGGCCGTGGCGATCCTGCCGTATGAGCAGTACCTGAAGCGATTCCCCGCCTATTTGCAGCAGTTGATCATGGAAAGCAATGGCAAGAGCGCCACCCTCGACGGCGCCAACGTGACGTACCAGACCAGTCCCATCTACTGGGGCGAGCCGGGAACCAACGGGCAGCATTCCTTCTATCAGTTGATTCATCAGGGAACGAAGCTCATACCATGTGACTTTATCGCTTTCAACAAAACACTCAACCCGCTGAGCCGCCACCACGACTTGCTCATGGCGAATGTCTTCGCTCAAGCTGAGGCGCTGGCTTTCGGCAAGACGCGCCAACAGGTCAAGGCCGAAGGTACGCCCGATTGGCTCGTGCCGCACCGCGTATTCGTGGGCAATCGACCGTCGAACACGATTCTGGCCGACCGGCTCACGCCGGAGACGCTCGGCAAACTGATTTCTCTTTACGAGCATTATGTCTTCACGCAGGGTGCCATCTGGCAGATTGACTCATTTGACCAGTGGGGGGTCGAGCTTGGGAAGGTACTGGCCCGGCGCATTGTTCCCGAACTCGAGAGCGAAGAGGAACCCATGCTCAGCCATGACAGTTCCACAAACAACTTGATACGCCGTTATCGCAGGGGCAGGTCATGACCGATGTGAAAAGGGATATGGCGGGAGGTCTTTGAGAAACACCGAGGAGTCACCATGAAGATTGCATTGGGTACGGATCACGCGGGATATGAACTGAAGGAAGAGATCAAGCGGCACCTGATTGGCGAAGGCCACGAGGTCAACGACTTCGGGACATACTCGAATGAGTCGTGCGATTACCCGGATTTCATCTACCCGGCGGCCCTGGCGGTTGCTCAGGGTGAGTGCGACCGGGCGATCGTCATCGGCGGCAGCGGCAACGGCGAAAACATTGTTGCCAACAAGGTCCGAGGTATTCGTTGCGCCGTCTGCTGGAATGAGGAACTCGCGCGCCTGAGCCGGGCCCACAATGACGCCAATGTGATCTCCATTGGCGCACGAACCGTTTCTCCGGAGCTTGCGATGAAGATGCTTGACGTCTGGCTCAAGACGCCTTTCGACGGCGGCCGGCATGCCCTCCGGATCCAGAAGATTGCGGCCCTCGACAAGTGCTCGCGGGAAGCCCTGCCAGCCAGGGAAATATCGCATAGTGCAGAAACTCATGTGGGTGCAATGTGAGTGATGCCACCCTGGAGGCGGACACGAAACAGTGTAGTTCCGCCTCGCTCATCGCGCCTTTGAGTCCAAGGGGCAACCGATCGTTGAAGTTGCATGATTGTACAGGCCGTCTTCGTCCAGGATCAGTGTATCCCTCAGACCGCAGATCTCCAGCAGGCGATCTCAATCGCACTTGCTGCGAGCCAGACGCGACATCTCCAATCGCAGCAGAATGCCCGCTCGCCTCATGCCCACCTCGGGCCTGAATATCGGGTGTCAACTGGGGTGTCAACTCGCTTTTCTCTGTGCTGTAAGTGCCTGTGAATGCACAGGGTACAGGTTTCGGGCAACGGACTGAAAATCTTTGTGTCGCTGGCTCGGGAAGGTCCACTTCAAAAGAACTCGGGGCGCCGTGCAAGGTTTGTCCGGCGCCCCGAAGATATGCAACTGAAGATCTACGAGGGTGTTACCGCTCTTGAGGAGATTCCACCTTGGCGATTGAGTCGTCCCTCGTATCCATCTACCACGGGCAGAGGGCATCTTCACTATTGATGAACATGGCTGGATCGGTCTGATCCGCCTCATCGGAGGTCACTGCCACAACTGTACTGCTGGTGAACGCATCAATTGATATGGCCATGTACACGTTCTGGCTGCCTGCCCGATCGTCCTGCCAGACAATGGTGACGGGGTCCTGTGACTGCTCGCCAACGGAGATGGCCGGACTGGTTTGGTTGGCATTGGAGTCCACGATCAGCTCGGGGACCGACCACGTGCGTCCATCGGGAGATACCGACACACGCACATCCCAGTCGCCGCCTACGTTCTCCTGCCAGACGGCGTAGAAGACTCCTGCGGCATCCCTTGCGATGGTCGGACTGCAGTGATCGCCATCGCCGCTGCTGAGCTGCTTAACGTCCGCGACGGTATCGACACCACGCGGGGCACGAGAGATGAAGATCTGCTGCTGACCGGCATCTCCGGCCTGCCAGATGGCCCACGTGTTGCCTTGGCCATCACTGATGGAAGGCAAACCCGGCATTTCCGGCATCGCCGCAGTCTCACTGGCCTGAGCCCCCACTGCCGGCGTTTCCATCATAGCGTCGTCCATGATAGCCATCGGCTCGACAGCTTCAGCCGCAACGGCTGAATTCTGTGCCTCACTGGCGTTCACGGCAGATGCCGTGGTCCCACTCGGCGCAAAGTTGGCGGTCACGGACTTGTTGGCGTCTACGACCACCCGGGCCGGGTTGAGCGTGCCCGTCAGGGCGCCGGACCAGCCCGTGAAGGTGTAGCCGCTGCGCGGCGTGGCCTGCAGCATGACCGCCTCGCCGGAGTAGTAACTGCTCTTCTCCGGTGTCTTGGTCACGGTGCCGTTTGTAGCACTCGTCGTCAAGGTATACGTAGTCGAACTTCGCACGAAGTATGCCAGCACGTACTTGTCGGAATCCATGACGATGGTCGTCGGATTCTCGCTGCCGCTCAGGTCGCCCGACCAGCGGCTGAACACGTAGCCGCTCTTGGGCGTCGCCTGCAGCGTAACTCGCTCGCCGGAGGCATAGCGGGGCTGGTTGGGCGTCCTTGTTACGGAGCCATTCTTGCACCTGATGGTGAGTTTGTATGTGCCGGTGGCGGGCGCGAAATTGGCGGTCACGGATTTATTGGAGTTCATGACCAGCGTCGCCGGGTTGGTGGTGCCGGTCAGGGCACCCGACCACCCGGTGAAGACGTAGCCGCTGTTCGGCGTCGCCTGCAGAGTCACGCTCTCGCCGGCGGTGTAGCTGGTCTTGCTCGGTGTCCGGGTGACAGTCCCGTTTGTCGCAGCGACAGTGAGCGTATAAGTGGTGGGTGCGGTGCCATAGGTTGCGTAGACGCTGTAAGTGATGTCTTTCAGCGTGGACGCCCCGAAGGCCGTGGGCATCCCGCCCGACCAGCCGGTACCCGCATCTGCTCGTCCTGGTGTGCCGGTTGCGTAGCGAATCCCGGGATGGTTCTCGAAGACCCATGCCAACCAGATCTGCTGCCCTGCGGATACGGTTGCCGGGCTTTGCAGAGGGATCGTCTGCCAGCCTGTGGTGTTGCTGACGGCAGTGGTGCTGGTGGCCCCAAGGCGTGCATCGGGGTTGCCGGCATTGTCGCCATACACGGCCAGGATCATCTGGCCGGAGCCAGCCTGATGGTAAATGCTGATGCTCTGGAGTTGGCCATCGGTGGGCATCGTGAAGGGCACGGCCCGACGAGGCGCATCCATTGAGATGCCGCTGTACACCGTCGTAGTGCCCACTGTCCTTCCGGTGCTGCCGGTGGAAGTGAAGTTTGCCGTGACGGACTTGTTGGAGTCCATGACCAGCGTCGCAGGGTTGGCCGTGCCCGTTAAGCTGCCCGACCAGCCGGCGAAGGTGTAACCTGCGTCCGGCGTCGCCTGCAGAGTCACGGTCTCGCCATGAGCGTAACTGGCACGATCTGGGTTCTTGGTGACCGAACCGTTTACGGCCGAGACCTGCAACGAGTATATGTACGTATTCGTCTGACCATACTCGCGTGCGCCGATATCGGGCGTGGCCCCGTGATAGGGCAGGCTCACCCCTTGGCCGGCGTTCCAGCTCAGAGTTGTATCCACCGTCAGGGTGTTGAGGCTGTAGTTCACCGACACGATCCGAGCCGTGGAGGTCTGGCCCGCCAACTGAATCACGTCTCCGTCTGCAACGCCGTAGCCGTCCGAGAAGTACCCGGCGTCCTTGACGGGAATGGTCGTCCCCTGGCCGGAGGAGGTGGTTTGCGTCAGGAACAGGCCTGCGTCAATCGCCACACTGCCAGGCTGAAGGTTGAAATCGAAGTTCTCGTGTGAGCCGGTGAGATCCCGTGGAACGTTCACGAACAGAGGTGGCGTTTCCAGGCTGTGCACGTCGCACCCCTGGGCGCCGCTCAGTGACGACAGGGTCTGAGGCCACTGGCTGAACGGGACGAGACTCCAGTTGTTGCTGCCACGAAAATCAACCAGCAGAGCGCCGGAATCGTTGAAATAGAGATTGCCGTCGATCTCCAGTGTCGAGGCATTTCTCCCGATGGCGACGTCGGCACTGTTGTGCCCGCCGATGATGTTGTTCTTGATGGCCACTTTCTCCTTGCCGGCCCAGGCGGAAATGCCGACAAAGACGGGTTTGTACGTACTGGTCCGCGAGCTATTGGAGCCACTGTAATCGTGATTGTTATAGATGATGGTGTTGTTGTAGATTTTATAGTAATTCTCGGGCAGGATGCCGCCAGGTCCGTCATATATGACGTTGTTGCGGATAATCATGTTGCGGCTGCCGGCGTCGCTGCCGTGCATGATCGTCCACGCGCCCATGCCGGGAGCCGCGCCGTCGGCCAGCCCTTCATTGTCACCGACAATGCCGTAGAGAATGTTGTTCTCGATTACCATGTGCGCGCTGCCTTTGAAGTCGATGGCATTCTCGGCGCAATAACGGATGACGTTGTTGCGAATAACGACCTTTTGATTGCTGTCGTAGTCGGTCCCCGACGGAACGTCGTAATTCGCTTCGAACTGAATCCCGTCCTCCTGATAGGTGAAGTCGATGAAGTTGTCCTCGATCAGGGCGTAATGCGGGCCGTAGCTTTGCGCGCTCATGTCGATGGCGGAGCTCTGCGTGTTCAGGATGGTGTTGCCTCGGATGATGGCGTGCGTGGCTCCCACGGCGATGTTGATGCCGATGACGGGCCAGCCGCTGATCGTATTATTCTCAATCGTGCAATAATCGGCATAGGACACCTGAATGGCCCATTCTCTGCTCCCGTTGTACGTACCCGGCCCCTGACATACGATGTTGCAGTTGCGGATGGTGTTGTGATCATAGGATTCACCATAGATCAGCACGATGCGGGGGCTTGTGTTACTGGCGGGGTCGATATGTTTGAGCGTGAAGCCGTCCACGACGATGTAGGACGACGTCAGGTTGACGACGGCGATCTGGCCGGTCGCACCGCGCACGGTGACGGCTTCATTGGCGTAGTTCTTGTATGTGATCGGGTTGCCCGCCGTGCCGGAGTTGGCAGGACGGATAACCTGGTTGTACGTTCCCGCGCGAATGTACACCGTGTCGCCGGCAACCATGGTCGCGTTGGCCTTGGTGATTGTGGCCCATGCCGTTGTCGGCGACAGGCCGCTGTTCTGGTCGCTTCCCCCCGTATTGTCGACGTAGTAGGTTGCTCCTATTGATTCACAGATGAGAAAAAGGCTGAGCACAATGGCGGTATTGACCATCCGCCGTTTCAGTACACCAGATGTGTAAAGACAGGACTTCCCCCAGATGCTTGCCATGACACAAACCCCCATTTACTTCAACCAACATGATTTGCTGCAGTCGTCGTACTGTACGAAAGACTCATAGGTCAGTATGTCGGCCGCAAGGTCCGAGAAACTTTAGCAATTTGGCAAGGAAAATGCCCTCAGGAATTTCTTTCAGTCACAGTACGCCCCCGGCTTAGTATCGGCGGCAAGCCGAGATCACCCACATCCATTTGTCTCCAGTGAAATCAGCGTTTCTCTGATTGTGTCGTTGACGCGTCTCAGACATCATGCACCTGTGAATGAAGTAACTGTTCGCCCTGACCGTGAGAAAGGGCTCATGAATTTGAGCCGACGCGATCAAAGGGGAAGGCAATGAGTATCGAGACGAGGCACGGTCGTGCAGAGACGCTTTCGCTGGGGAGGCGTGTGATGCTTCCTGTCGGTCTGATCCTGACACTGTGTCTGATGGGTTGCGGGGACCAGGTGCGTATGCCGACCGAAGAGGAACTCGCGGGCTTTGAAGCGGCTGGCTCCATCACGCCCGCTGTAGACATGAGCCGTATTGAGAAGGCCAAGCTCAAGACAGGCCCGTATCGTGTCGTGCCGGGGGATGTCCTGGAGTTCACGATGCCCGCTTTACTCCAGGCCGTCACCGCCGCAGAGGTGCAGATGGCTCAGACCCGAAGTCAGGGAGAGTTTCCATACCTGTGCCGTGTTCGAGATGATGGGACCATCACGCTGCCTGCTGTTGGACCGATGATGGTGGCGGACTTGTCGCTCGCTCAGATCGAAGAACGGGTGACGAATGCCTATCGGGATTACGTCGTCCTGCAGCCATCCGTCTTTGTCCGCGTAGCCGAATATCGTACGGCGAAAGTGTACATCACCGGGGCCGTGGAGGAGCCCGGCGTTTACCTTCTGCAGGCCGATCAAATGACATTGAGCTACCTGCTCACAGAGGCCGGCGGAATCTCTGAAGCAGGGGCCGCCGTAGTACGCGTGGTGCGATCTGGGCATCGCAAAGGCGAGGCTGCAAGTGATTCGGTGGAGAATGAGGAGGAGCACCCCGTTCTACTGCCTGTTGTCCGCACCAATATCCCGTACCGAGACATCGCTCTGGACGAGGGTGATACGGTCATTGTGGAACCTGTCCAAATGCCCTTGTTCTCCATCGTAGGATTGGTCAACCAGCCGGGGAATGTTCCTTATCCGCCTGAGGCAAAGTACAACTTGATGCAGGCAATTGCTTTCGGAGGCGGCCTGGATCCCATCACCGCGCCTCGCTACGCCACTATATACCGGCTCCGGGAGGACGGCTCTGTAGCTCGGGCGCCCTTCCGTCTTGTCAAGGATGGCGAGTTCACGGACGCGTTGGCGACGCCGATCCGGCCCGGTGACGTCGTAGCGGTCGAGCATACGCCGCGCACCCGGACGAATATGATGATTCGTGAGTTGGTCAGAATCAACGCGGGCATTTATGTAAGCGGCGACGACCTCTGGGATGAGGATTGACTATCCAGAGGCATCTTGCGGGAAACATGAGTATGATCATAGTGCGACGTCAGACAGAGAACAACATGATGCGAACACTCGAAACGACGCCTCCAAATGGCGAGATCGAGAGTTCAGACGGGAATGTTCTGGAGATTCTCTGGAGGCGGCGATGGATCATCTTCCTGACGACGACTCTGGCACTGGTTGTGGGACTCGTCTATGTGGAGCAAGCGACGCCCCTGTACACGACCA